>MDTG01269391.1_pt1 | contig 13967 bp, 14 predicted proteins | sample 811421 | NCBI WGS metagenome assembly MDTG01 (sample SAMN05326645, study PRJNA326480) | marine metagenome | isolation source: seawater | place: Pacific Ocean: South East | collected 2011 | reverse complement strand
TTTGGTCTTCCTACTACTCATATTCTTCATCTTAGCCTCCACCCTGGTCACCTCAAGCGCATTGGATATCATCTTGCCAAAAAGCGGCGCACAGACGGTCAAGAAGAAGAATATTACACTCACTGTTAATGAAGACCTTGAGTTCGACCTCAATGGGACTATCATCAGCTATGACCAAGTAGAATCTCGTCTAAAATCGGCGGCATCACAGTTGACCTCTGATGAAGAACCTGTTATTGTCCTCCGCGCTGACCAAAGCATTCCTACGGGAGAAACGGTACGGATTTTGGATATAGGATACCGTAATAACATGAGAATGATCATCGCGACTGATCCGAACTAATGGCATTTAACGAGAGTACAAACCGAAATAAGGCACGCATTGGAACCATCGTTTTCCATGCACTGCTATTATTGTGGTTTGCTTTCTACGGGCTCACCTACCAAGATCCTCCACCGGAAGAAGGTATTGCCATCAACTTTGGCTATCAAGATGATGGATTAGGAAATACTTCTCAAGCTACTCCAGTTACCCCTCCTCCCCCGGCGCCAGCTGAACCTCTAGAGGCCTCGCAGGCTCAGGAAGAGGTCGTAACTCAGGATATTGATGAGGCACCAGTAATCAGTGAGCCCACCGAGGAAACGACTACTCAAACGCAATTGGATCCTGCACAAACACCGCAAGAGCCAATTCAAGAGCAGACTAATCCGGATCCTGAACCCGATCCTCAACCTACAGAAGAAGAACTAGAGCGCCAGCGCAAACAAGATCGACTTGACCGAATACTTAACACTCAGAACCAAGGCAACGGCCAAGGAGAGGGCGAAACTAAAAGCGGCGGTGATCAGGGAGACCCTAATGGTGATATTTTGAGCCGAAACCCCACCGGTAATGGTGACAAGGGAAATGGAAGGTGGAGTATGGCTGGGGAAAATTTGGACCTCCCTCCTCCTACAGGGTGCAATGCAACTGGAAGCTTAGTGATCAAAATCGTTGTGGATGAAAATGGTAAAGTGACTGCAGCGAGTATGGCTAACCTAAATGAAATCCCGATTGAGCTCCCTAAGGTAACAACTATAAATCAATGCTTAATTACTCAAGCTTCTAATGCAGCAAAACGCTCTACATGGACTAGTGATCCAGGAAAATATCGACGTATTGGATTCGTAGTATATGAGTTTGTTGCAAAATGACCTACGACAAAGCTGTACAATGGCTGTATAGCGCAGTGCCAAATTTTCAGCGCGACGGCGGAAGCAAGAATTACAAGATTGGTCTAGAAGGCCCAAAGGAGTTGTGGTCCTATTTAGGTGATCCCGCTACCGAGATTCCCACTATTCATGTGGCCGGTACTAACGGTAAAGGATCAACGGTACATTTGATGGCATCTGGAATGCGTGAAATGGGATTGCGAGTGGGTGTGTTCTCCTCGCCGCATTTGTTTGATTTAAGAGAGCGTGCAAAAATTGGTACCACAAAAGTTCCTGAATCATTCGTCATCGAATTTGTTACCCAACACCAAAACTTTTTCACCGAGGGTGGCTACAGCTTTTTTGAGCTTACCCTGATGATGGCACTATTGTGGTTTCAGCACGAAAAAGTGGACTGGATCATCTTAGAAACAGGAATGGGAGGAAGATTGGATGCCACCAATATCTGCCAACCTGAACTCGTCTTAATTACCAATATCAGCCTAGACCATGAACAATGGCTGGGTAATTCTAGAGCAGCCATAGCGGTCGAAAAAGCTGGGATTATTAAACCGGGGGTACCCGCCATTTTGGTTGAAAAAGATCCTGAGACCCAAGCCGTCTTTGAGCAAATGGCCCACGACCAAAAGGCACCTTTGTTCTGGGCATCGAGTTTTGAGTTCAAAAGCGACTTACGGGGGGATTATCAAAAAAACAATATCAATGGAGCCGCGACGGCCTTAGATCTACTCTTTCCGGAATACCGGGCGGTATGGTCTTTAGGTTTTACTAGGGTGGTGGCCAATACCGGACTTCAAGGTCGGTGGATGATTATTGATGAAGAGCCTAGAACGGTTTGTGATACCGGCCACAACGGCCACGCATTTTCCGAACTAGTCCCGCAAGCACAACGTGAAAGTGAAGGTACCATTCATTGGGTATTGGGCAGTGCAGGCGATAAAGACTTTCAGAAAGTCTTAAAATTATTGCCCACAGACGGATCCAAGTTTTATTGGACGGGCAGCTCTAGTCCCCGAACAGCCGCTCCAGAAGTATTAGGCGAGCTCGCGGCCAGTATGGGTTACTATGGAAACCAATACAACTCGGTACGAGACGCCTGGGACGCCGCAAAAAATATCTCAGGACCGAAAGACCTTATCTTTATTGGCGGCAGTACATTTGTAGTCGCAGATTTAGCATTATGAAAAACGTTTTTATAGCTCTTATCGCCTTAACCACCTTGCATGTTCAAGGTCAAGTGGAAGAATTGAATCAACGCACTCAGCTATTCATTAGTGAAGTAGAGAATAGATTCAAAGTGAAATCCATCAATGGTAGCGAACCAGATTATGGAGTATTACCAGAAACTGAATTCGTGGAACACGAATACTTCCAGCTCAAGCAATTGGAGAAGGAGATTAATAAATTGGGCAATAAAGTCAGGCCTACCTATCACCTAAGCACTTTCGCTTATGAGGATGAAGATGAAATTTTGTACGCGCTTAAATTCTGGTTCAAAACTTTTATTGGCGATAAACGTGTGACTCCTGGACGTGATTACCGCAGTGTAGATCACGTAGATCCCGCTATTATCATCATTGAAAAGAACTACATTTCCATTCTCACCATGAGCTGTTATGCGACTGATATTGAAGAATTCCGTCAATGGCGCAGTGATATGCTCGGGGTGTTCGGAGGACCAAAATCCATGGTTGTTGAAATAGGTTGTAACGGACCTATCGAGTGGACCAAAAACGCACCAGACCCCAAGGATATGAAGTGGCGTCGCTAATCGCCCTGCTTATTCGCCAGCTGCCCACAAGCGGCATCAATATCTTGACCGCGGGAATGGCGTACAGTGGCCACGATACGGCGCTCCTCCAAAATACGCTTGTACATAGCTACAGCCTCTTGCGATGCCTGCGCATACGGCCCATTGTCAATGGGGTTGTATTGAATGATGTTCACCTTTGTCGGTATGGCGCCACAGAACTTTGCAAGGGCAATGGCATCAGCCTCCTCGTCGTTGATTCCCCGCCAAATGACATATTCGAAGGTCACTCCGCGACCCGTGCTGGCGTACCAATACTGCAGACTCTCACGTAAATCCGCTAGAGTAGTGCTTTTGTGCGCTAGCGGCATGAGTTTGGCACGCTTTTCTTCGATGGCACTATGCAAGGAAATAGCGAGACCAAATTTGACCTGATCGTCGGCCATTTTTTTGATAAACTTAGGGACGCCGATTGTGCTGAGCGTAATGCGCTTTGGCGACATGCCCAAACCTTTCGGATCCGTAATCTTATCAATGGCCTGCAATACGTTGTTATAGTTCAATAACGGCTCCCCCATTCCCATAAAAACAATATTCGTCAAGGGGCGGTCGAAATGTTCCTTGCCTTGCTGATCGATGACAACGACTTGGTCGTAAATCTCATCTGGAGTGAGGTTTCGCATGCGTTTGAGGCTCGCCGTCGCACAAAAGGTACAATCGAGGCTACACCCTACCTGTGAACTTACACAAGCTGTGATACGCTTTTCCGTTGGGATGAGTACAGATTCCACCATGGCCCCATCGTGCAGTTTTACGGCATTTTTGATGGTGCCGTCTTTCGAACGCTGCATAAGATCGACCTCCAAGAGGTTGAAATAGAATTGTTCTTCAAGCAAGGCACGGGTGGATTTGCTCAGGTTGGTCATCTCGTCAAACGACGACGCACTCTTTTGCCAAAGCCACTGATAGACTTGCTTAGCGCGAAAAGCTTTATCGCCATTGGCTTCAAAGAATTCGGCCATCTGATCTTGAGATAAGCTACGTATGTCCCTTTTGACAGACATATTATGCGTTCAAAATAATTGGGACCAATTCTTTCAAATGTGTAATCTCAAAAGTCAATTTCTCCCGGTGTGGCACTTTTGTTGGGTTGAAGTAGACCTGGTCAATACCCTGCTCCCTCGCCCCAAGGCAATCCGCAATGAGGGAATCACCGATCATCAAACTCTGAGTGCGCTCTGCACCCGTAAGTTGAAGGGCGCGACGGAAAATCTTTGGATCCGGCTTATTCACACCTACTTGGTCACTGCAGAGCAACAAATCAAAAAGAGGCTCGAGACCACTTTCGGTAAATTTAATGTTTTGACTTTCGTGAAAACCATTGGTTATGACATGTAATAAACAGCCTGCTGCTTTTAGTTCTTGCAACACCTCAGCGGCACTTTCGATTAGGTGATTCTGGTACGGCGTCTCCTTAATGTAGCGGAGTTCCATCTCCCAAGCCACGTCTTTGGCGCTCACTCCTAAATGCTCGAAAGTTTCTCGAAATCTTGTTTCACGAAGGGTTTGCTTATCAATAGTCCCGGCGCGGTACAAATCCCATTTCAGGTCATTGACGGTAACGTATTTATCGAAGAATTGCTCAAAACTTGGTAAGCCTAGGTCCGGCAATTCCAAATCGACATAAAGGTTACGTAAGGACATTTCAGAGTTTTTCTCAAAGTCCCAGAGGGTATGATCCCAATCAAAGAAGAGGTGTTTATATTTCACGCACGTGTGGTTTTAGGTTTGCGCCAACGCAGGTACCACGGCAGGTTATTCTCTACGTGTAAATAAAAGGGTTCGTCATAGGCGCCAAATCCGCTGTAGAACCTTGCCAGTCCAGGAATACTGCTTCCTTCAAAATCTAATATATGGTGTGAACCCGCATGGAGCTGAATCATTTGGTCAATGAGCAAGGTGGGCGCGCCACATTCCTGGCCGTAGCTCGAACTGGCATTGAGTAAGAGCGTGGATCGACCTTGGAATTGGACCCATATCTGCCCTGCAACGAGGGTATTTCCATCATCATACACGGCCATGAGGACGCCTCTTTTTTGGTATAGGCAAAACTCAAGGACCTTAGCCAAACTATCGATGTTTTCAGAGGTTATATGGGTTTTCTCTTGGGTGTTTTGCTTCCATAAACGTACGACATCTTGAGCCGTGGCCCATTGCGCGAATTCTAACTTGCTCTTTCGTGCTTTTTTCAGATTGCGCTTGGTCTGTACACTATAATCGGCTACCAATTCCTCATACGATGCTTTAGTGGACAGTACAAAATTAGAATACTTCCCGCTGGTCCAATGAGACGGCAAGGCTAAACCTGGAGAAAGAAAGAATTCCCCATAGGTAAAATGTTTCATAGCCTCTTCGATCAACGATTGTAACCACTGTGCGGACAATGGAATAGTAGAATACGGTCCTACGGTTTGTGTTCCATATGGACGAGTGGTAAACGAGATACCGTTTTTTTCGCGTAGAAATAAGGGAAATATTACCTCGTAATCGCCATAGACTAGGGCATCCCACGTTGGCGCTACCCAATTAAGGTACCAACTAAAACCATAAGGTTGCGGGTGAGCTGTGCCAGCTACGCATCGATCCCAGCGCTCGAAATCGATGGCAGCATGTGGGATGTACTTAAGATTTGGCCGCATCAATGAATGATTTATAGACTTCAGCCCAGCCCTTCCATTGGGATTCAAATTCACTAAAGGTACGGTTGTGCCAAACCGAGATCAACGTACCGCCGACAGCTCTGACCACCGGCACCCATTGCTTCATCGCTGCCAAGGCTTCCTCTCCACCAACATTCAAATAGGTATCCCCATAATAGGTCACGTCCATGAAGGCGAAAGGATGTAGGTTTAGCGGTAACTCCATCTCCAGTTCAACATCGTAAAAGGTATAGGCCGAAGCGATGCTCGCACGAAATCCGGGCAATTCGGTATACCCCATGCTGTGCTCGTCTTTTATGCCCAATTCTATCAAATTTCTAAACGTATGTGGTGTACGCATTCGCAGGTAATGTTGTCGGCTTTGCGTTACTTGTCGGCGAACCACATCCTGCAACATTTTGCGTTCCTTGCCCACAACATCCAAATCACTATTGGATACGTAACTTGGATGAATACCCAGCATGGCCCAATCCGCAATGTCCCTCAAGGTAATAGCCGCGTCCGTACTGTACGGACTAACATTACGATCTTTAGGACCAAACTCCGCAAAGAGCATAAAGTACAAGGCCTTCACACCCGCGCTCTTGTTCCAGTTTCGCTGTTTTCTAAAAGTATCATAAGGATCGCGGCGCCAATTCCACAATGCCCCCAACCGCATGCGCAACAACGTAAAATCAAAGGCCACTAGATCCTTAGCTATGGCACCCAAGGTGCGCAAGGCACCCTTTCCTTTAAAGGCGAAAAGGTTATCTATATCGATGGTCGTCAAGTATTGGTAACGATGACTCAAATCAAAAGAAGCTCCAAACCAAAGCTTACCTAAAGCCAGTGCCCACTCATTGACGACCGGACGTCCTAAGAAGTCATTCTTGAAAGCGAAACCCTCCTTGGCCGGAAAGCGTCCGTGCACATCCGCCATAAATGGGAGGTATTCCTCGTATCTCGATACCAAGAAAAAGGTGGCTGCAATAGGATCGAAGGGCAAATCCCCTAACTGGCGTTGACATACCGTGGGAATCCCTTCCCATTGTCCAGCATAGAGCTCTTGCTCCACGATATCCTGTTCCCAAATTAGCTTGTGAGGAAGAATCTGGAATACCCCTTCCATTGGAGCAGTGCTATAATTGATCTTAAAACCCTCAGCTTGTTTGAACGCTTCCGCTTCCTTGTACACAGAATACGACACGCCCATTGCCTTGCTAAGCAAAACCTTGGACGCCCACCTAAACCGCGGACTATCCTGCATCGTATATATGGCTACTACGGCATCCATTGTCCTCCATTAACGTGTAGGGTTTGACCCGTGGTATACTCGCTGCCCAGTAAATAACTGATGGCCTCCACAATCTGTTCGGGACGGCCAAAAGCATCCATAGGGATGGTCGTTTTTACTTGGGCCAATAATTCCTCAGGCACATCATGCAACATGCCTGCATTCATATATCCATAGGAAATGGTGTTGGCCGTGATGCCCTTCTCGGCGAGGTCGATGGCCACACCGCGCATATATCCTTCTACTGCACTCTTTGAAGCCGCGTAGGCGCTGGTACCAAAAGAAGGCTTGTGCGCCACCACACTACTGATGGAAATCACTCGCCCGCTTCCCTTGGGACGCATTTGAACCAAAGCCTCCTGGGTACAACGTACAGCACTCAGGAAATTAATGTCTATCAAACGCGACATCTCCACAGCATCGAGCTTCCAAGATGCCGCGGCGTGGGCAATACCCGCATTATTAATAAGGAGATCACAACCGCCGTGTTCCTCGACCCAAGCAAAAAGGGCCCTTACCTCTTCATCAGAGGTCAGGTCCGCCCCGAAGCAAAGGGCTTCGATACCCTCGCGCTCGCAATGCTCGCGCAACGAGTCCACCGCTCTTGTGGTCAACAATAATCGGTAGCCAAGCTTGGCTAGTTCTGGCAGCATTGCCTTTGCCATTCCACCTCCTGCTCCAGTAAGGACTAAATTTTTCATACACCTTCCGGGGTATACATGGTCACCCCGTTTGCTCTATATTCTTCTAAAAGTACCGATTTAAACAGAGATGCATCTACCAACAAACTTGGCGCCTCTCCAATGCGAACATGCTTCAATGCACCCTTGGCTTCCAATAGCGGAATAAGTCCATCGCATTTGCGCTGGGCACTCACTGCCGGATTGTGCAATTTCGTCACCACATTCACCTTACGACCTCCGACCAATTCCACTGGGAAGGTCCTGCTCTCCGGCAAATACACGGGGAACGAAAAATCCTTCCAACCGATGGCATCTTCTACCGCATGCAAGCTTGTACCGCTATTGATCAGCGTGGTACCGATATATAACAACTGCCCTCCTGAAGCGAGGTGTTTGGTCCATGGGCTTTGAGGCCCATATGGAGTAACATCGGTGTGATGGCCTGTGGTATACCACTGTGCCTTCGGCCCTTTGACCGCTACGGGTTCGAGCGGATGTGCTGATCTTGTATCGGCCACTTCGCGGCGGAAATATTCGGTAATGGCCCCCATCTTACTCGGTGTCTCTGCCACGCTAAACGGAAATTGTGGGTGCTCCGCTTGTAAAGTCACTACAGGACTAGAGGGCATCAACAAATGCGCCTCTGCTCCGACGAGCTCCAGCAAGGCAGCGACCACAGTAGCAGGCCCACCTTCTACATAGCCAATGGAACTCATTGCGCTATGCACCAATAAATCTTTACCGGGCGCCACGCCAGCAGCCTTAAAGCTCTCCACTAGTGATGCTTTAGTCCACATGTCTCCCGCAGCTTTACGGGCTTTTAAGGCCCGGCGAACCTTTGCCTTTTTAAGGATTCTGTTCCATTGCAGCAGCGGCTGCGGAACTAGTGATCGAAGTATATCTTTAGCGCTCATACTTTGCTTTCCATTCATTTAGTAAACTATCCACCAGGTATTTGGTGGCCCAATTCGGCAATCCAAAACTCTCATACCTGCCCCACATAGGGAAAGAGCCCGGCAACGCTCCGGCAACGTCCATCGAAGCACGTGCCCCACCGGTCGCCACGACTGAAAGCAACGTATTCATCTTGTCTCGTGCTTCCACAGCCCACGGCTCTCCAATCTTATGCCATAAGATGGCTAGTTGCGCTCCTCCCGCAGGAATGAAAGCTTCCGAGCCTCGCCACTTGGCATCATAACGTCCATGTAAGATCCCATCCGCAAGGAACCGCTTGGCAAGTACCTCAGCGCCACCCACGGCCGCATTTACATAACGTTGTTCTTCCAGCAGTTGACCAGCATCAAAGAGGCCGTCTAGTGTGTAGGCGATGGTATGGATGATGGGGCGATCATTTTTGTGTAAGGTATTATCACAGTTCGCTAACCAATAGTGCTCGCTTTGTTGTGTCAAGACCCAGTCCAAATGGTTGTGGCTGTGGGTTTCCCATGTATCATGGCATTCGGGAAATTCTGGTAACCAGTCCAAAATGGGTGCAACAACATAGGTACCGTACACCCGAATGGCACCCATGAAATCATTGGTGGAAAACTGGCCATGATCGTCTAATTGATCCCAGATCCAATCAATGGCACGTTTCGCAGCCTCCGCATAAGCGCGATCTCCTGTAGCGCGGTACAGCGGCAATAGCCCGCGTAAAATTTGTCCTGTATTAAAGACTACTGAAGGGCGCTCCTGATAAATATACCCGCCGGGCCATCCTCCATCTTCGTGTTGGATGCTCAGCAACCATTGACCCGCTTCCTGTGCAGCAGAACAAGCCTCACGGGCCCAAGGAAAATTTGATTCAGTACTATACCGCAGCAGAGTATCGATAATATACCCTGTAGTCTCGGGATAGGCCGAGGTCCAACCGCTGTGGTGGTAATAGGTACCGGATCCGCGATCTGCTCCTCTGTTGATGCTGTGAATTAGCCACCGCGTACCGTGGTGCATGGAACGCTCCTTATCTGCATCGCTATGGTGCTTGAGGTAGGATTTTAGGTACAAGCGCTTGTTCCATTCAGCGAATAAATACCGCCAATGATCGTACTTTCCCAAAAACGAATGCCAAATTCGGGCATACGCTACTACTCCCATTACAACAATCCTTGATCTGAAAAGCTAAAGTAGCCACTTCGCGCCACAATATAGGTGGTCCAAGAGCTTGATATCTAAAGTATCTGCCACGGCATTCAACTTTCGCCTCATGGGGTTTAAATTTTATAAAGGGATTTCTAATAAATTAATTGGACCCAAAGAATTATCCTACTTTTAACTTGTGAAGATTGCTGTTCTAGGATCCAGAGGAATTCCCAACCGCTACGGCGGCTTCGAGGAGATGGCTGCCCAAGTCGCTCCACTTTGGGTGAAGGCAGGACATGAGGTCGTGGTCTACACTACCAGCGATCATCCGGAAAAAGTGAAAGAGTTAGAGGGCGTGCGCATTAAGCACATTTTTAACCCAGAACGTACCTTCGGACTAGCGGGCCAATTCATCTACGACCTACTCTGCATCTTAGATGCACGAAGGGAAGGTTTTGACATTTATTTACAGCTGGGCTACACCACTTCTGGCGCCTGGTCCTTCCTATGGCCGAAGAAAAAAACCATAACCAATATGGACGGCATGGAACACCGAAGGGCCAAATACAAGGGGCTGCTTTCGGTATTCTTGAGATGGTCGGAGCGCAGAGCGGTCAAACGTTCACAACTTTTAGTTGCTGACAACCCTGAGATCGCCCGCTATTTGGCCAAATACGACAAGTCTACCCAAACCATCGCCTACGGCAGCCACGTAGTAGATAAACATGAAAATGCGGTTCAAATTCTCGAACAAGCCGGCCTTCCGACAAAAAACTTCCACGTTCATATTGGCCGCGTACAGCCGGATAACCACGTGTGGGAGATTCTTGCGGCAGCAGAAGAAAGCGGGGAAACATTAGTGGCAATCGGAGATTATAGCAGGAGGTATGGGCAGAAGCTGCGCAAAATTTTCAAGGCGAAAAACCTTCATTTCCCTGGAACTATTTACGATAAAACGGTCTTGAATGCCCTGCGTACTCAAGCCGTGTTTTACCTTCACGGACACAGTGTAGGCGGCACTAATCCTGCGTTGCTCGAAGCGATGGGATGTGGTACCATGATCTTGGCACACGACAATCCTTTCAATGCGAGTGTATTGGGAGGGCTGGGCGCCTTATGGTCGGATGAAGCAGGCTTGGCAGAATTATTGGCGCAGCGTCCGACAGCATCAGTGCGGACGGAACAAGCTGAAATCTCGAAGGCACGGGTTCAGGATTATTTTAATTGGTCCCGTATCGCAGAACAGTATCTCGAGGCCATGGCCAACCTGCAATAAAAAATCCCCACAAGCAAGGCTGCAGGCCGCTCCATTTGCTGTCTCAAGGATTATATTACCAGCATTGCATCACCGAAAGCCAAGAAACGATACTTCTCTTTGATGGCTTCATTGATGGCATGCATGGCCAATTCATGACCCACCATTGCACTGTTCATCATCAACAATGTGGAACCTGGAGGGTGAAAATTCGTGATCAGTGAATCTGGAATCTGAATCTCATAAGGAGGAAAGATGAATTTATTGGTCCATCCTGTATTTCCTGTAACACGGCCTCCTGTGGTCAATGAGCTCTCCAATGTGCGAACGGTTGTGGTACCTACGGCACATACACGGCGCTTATTGGCCAATGCATCGTTCACTACATCAGCAGTAGATTGCGGCAATAAGTATTGCTCGCTGTCCATCTTATGCTTGCTCAAATCCTCTACCTCCACAGGACGGAAAGTTCCTAGACCTACGTGGTGTGTTAATTCTGGCAGCTGTACACCCTTGATCTCCAAACGCTTGAGTAACTGCTTTGAGAAATGCAATCCCGCCACTGGAGCAGCCACTGCACCTTCTTCTTTCGCGAAAATGGTTTGGTAACGCCCCGCATCTTCCACTGTAGGCTCGCGGTTGATGTATTTCGGAAGTGGCGTTTCTCCCATCTCCGTGAGCTTTGAACGGAATTCTTCATACGAAGCGTCAAACAAGAAGCGCAGGGTACGACCGCGCGAAGTAGTATTATCAATAACCTCAGCAACCAACGAATCGTCCTCGCCGAAGTACAATTTGTTTCCTATTCTGATCTTACGTGCAGGATCCACTAAGACATCCCACAATCTACTCTCAGCATTGAGTTCACGTAGCAAGAACACCTCAATACGCGCACCGGTCTTCTCTTTATTCCCCCACATGCGTGCAGGAAAAACTTTGGTATTGTTCATCACCATCACATCGCCGTCCTCGAAATAATCGATAACTTCGTGGAAGTGTTTGTGCTCGATTTCGCCAGTATCCTTATGCAATATCATTAAACGGCTATCATCGCGATTTAGGGTGGGTTCTTGAGCGATAAGCTCTTTGGGCAGCTCATAGCTAAAGTGAGAGAGTTTCATTTTCATAGCTTACGGGCTTTGAAATTTATAATTAAGAAAGGTGCAAAGGTACGATTTCGATACCCCCCTTGTCAAGTTTTTAATAAACCAATTGACTTTAAACCTTTGAGTACCGACATTTGTTATATCTATCCGTCATTGAATTGGTTCCGATAACTTTTTAAGGCAAAAATAATGGGAGTGAATCTACTCGAAAAGCTTAGTGAAATCCGCGCAAAAAATGCGCAACCGTTGAACACCGATATGTTAAAAGGTTTCAAAGCCTTGTTGAACCAACCTAATGAAGGCGAGCGTATTTTGCGCAATCTTTTTAAGTCTGAAGGTGGCGAAGAGCAATTGGACTTTGATGCTCTGGATGCCCGTCGTATTTATCACATTGAAGATATCAAAACGCTGTGCATTGATTACCGTTTGAGATTCCTGGATTCTAAGCACTTTAACGGTACCTTCCCTTCAGAGGCCATTGATGCCATCAAAGATTTCGAAGCCAAGCAAGGCAACGAGATTAAAGGCTTTAAGATGATTGCGCCAGCAGGAATGTTTAAGCTGGCGGAAAAGGATAAAGATCCTATTCTCATGGTGCCTATGGGTAATGGTTATTATTACCAACTCGCGCAATGGGGCAATGACCTACATTTTTTGCGTAAAATTTTGGTCTATCCGTTCCGGAGTTTCGAGACGATCATGAAGACCGTATTCGTATTTGCGGCACTCACGGCATTGTTGTTCCCTGAGAGCGTAATGCGCGGCCCCAAGGACACCGGCACCATCATGCACATTCGTGTGATTTTCTTCTTCTGGATGGTTTTCGCCACAAGTGCCATGACAGCCTTGTACGGCTTTAGCCGCATGAAGAATTTCAGTTCAAATTTGTGGAAGAGTCGTTTCCTAGACTAAGCGGAAGCGACTTCATCGAGAAAATATTGGGCCCACTCGTTGGGCCCTTTTCCTTTTGAGGCGTGGTAGGGCCCAATTTTAATACGGCGCAACCCCACCAAATGACCCCCGCTATTCAAAGCGTTGCCAATATCATGCGCCAATGAACGGATATAAGTACCCTTGCTGCAGAGGACTCTCAACTCTAATAATTGGTCCTTATAACTAAGAATTTCTAACTCGTGAATAACCACCTGGCGCGGTGCCATCACTATTTCCTCACCCTCACGAGCCTTCTTGTAGGCACGAACCCCATCCTTCTTGATAGCGGAGAAAATGGGTGGTACTTGGGAAATGGCTCCTGTAAACACTTTGATCGTTTCCTCAATGGTATCTTTATTAATGTGATCCGTAGGAAATTCCGCATCAATGGTACTTTCCAAATCATAAGAAGGCGTCGTCGCACCTAGCTTAATATGCGCCACATATTCCTTGGGCAACCCCATGAAATCCGAAATCTCCTTGGTCTTCTTGCCCACACAAATAATCAGCAAGCCTGTGGCCAAAGGATCTAGGGTGCCGGCGTGACCCACTTTCAACTTTTTCTTTCCCGTGACTTTTTGAAGGGCATATTTGATCTTAGCAACCGCTTGGTAGCTGGTCCACTCGTAAGGTTTATCGACCAATAGTACTTGGCCAGCAACAATATCCTCTACGGTCAAAATCTAAAGATTTGGCTCAGCAAGACGATGGCAGCAATGCTGAAACAGTAGTAGCTGAAGTACTTCAGTTTGGCATGACGAACTAAGGCAATCATCCAATTGCATGCAAAGACACCACTAATAAACGCTGCAGCCAAGCCTAAAAGTAAGGTTGTTACATCAACTTCAACGCCCGCAGCCTGACCCGCAATTATGTCTTTGGTATCCAACAAGGTTTTCCCAAGAATAATAGGCAGTACCATTAGGAATGAGAAGCGCGCCGCTTTTTGACGG
>MDTG01087097.1_pt1 | contig 13967 bp, 11 predicted proteins | sample 811421 | NCBI WGS metagenome assembly MDTG01 (sample SAMN05326645, study PRJNA326480) | marine metagenome | isolation source: seawater | place: Pacific Ocean: South East | collected 2011 | reverse complement strand
GCCAGTTTCCAAATCTTTAAGTTCTTCGTGTGAAAGGACGTTTTCAAAGACATAGAAGCCCATCTCAGAATAAATCTCTAAAATATCCTTTGATAAACTACCATCGGATTCAAACTTAATAGTTCCTCGGTTGCCCAAATTCCTTGCTTTTGCTTCTCCTCGTTCAAAATACTCTCGCATAACTGGATCATTGGCACCGTAATCGCTTGAAGATTCAGCTGTAGCTCGCATGCTTGTATCCTCCAAATTTTTTTTCTATTTGATGATAGTCAAAAATGCTTTTTTGAACAATCAACTATGCGTTGTTTTATTATCATTTAATAGCGTACTAGAGCACCATAGCTTGTCTAAAGATTACTTTAGGAATTCAACGAACTCGCCCTGTTGATCGAGGTCAATATCATCTAAACCTTGCCCATCAAAAGGATTCTCGAGGTGATCTTGTATCGCGCTCAATATAAATAGAATAGATACATACAACGTTGCTACCAGCAAACCGATATAGGCTGCCTGCGCTTCAATTGTAGCGAAATATGGAGCAAAACAGATTGGAAAAATATATATAAACAGTCGAAGATAAATTCTCATCGAAATTGGCGTGCGATAATTTGAAATAAAACTCAACTTTTCAAAGCAAGCGAGCGCATCATTTGCCCAGAATTCTTTTGCGGAACTTTGGACCATGTAGTTTTTATCAGAGATAATCTGAAAAAGCTTATAAATTTCTACTCGATTAGTTTTCTGTTTATTAGAGGCACGTAGATCATCTTTTACGAGTTCAACCAACTTTTTTATCGTAACCTCCAAATCTTTTAGCTCTGACTTGCCTTTTCCTAAAGTGGATTTGGATTTATTTCGTTTCTCCTGATTTCCAGTGCTATAATAACTAGAGTGAGCAAAATAAATTGATGAAAGCGAAGCAGTGAAATCTCCGTAATACGCGAGCGACTGTTCTCGTCGGGTAAATGCAGAGTTAATAGTAAATACCAATGGAAATACTACGGCGATACCAAATAAGCCCGTTGGCATATCAACGAAAATTTCGAACTTTACGCACAGTTGTGTGGCGGCTATAGCTAAAAACAACGCCAGTAAAGTTGTCGAAGTTACCCGTTTACGGAAGCTGTTTAAAACCAAGACTTTGAGCTCCTTGCATTCATGTTAAAACAGACATTAGTTTCCTAAAATAAAATATCTAGTTAATTTTTAAAAACCAAATAATATAAAAGATAATTTATAGAAAATAGGCAAACTCATGAAAAACTGATTAAATTAAAAATAGCAATGGGATAACTTTATCAAAAAATTTTGTGATTAAAGCAAATCGACTTCTATTATCATTAATGGTCTGTTAGTGTTCTACGGTAATTCTTTGGATAGAGCTTGCAAAAGCTATGAATAGACGAATCAATTTAAAATATATTGCTCTATTTGGTTTTTTGGCCATTTTAATTATTCCTTCGGTGATCATTATTTATATGAGGATCATCTTAACCGAGGAAGTATCAAGAGATCTTATTAACATTCGGTTGAATAAATCGCTTGAAAGTAATGAACAGGCAATCTCAGATATATTTCAAACCGCAAAGGGTGTGAGTACCGTTATAGCAGATGCCGTAGAGGCAAATCCTGAAGACATCCGCCTGGAACAGTTCAATAAAATTCTTTTTTCGGCGGCAAAATCTAGCGATTATATTGAATCAGTCTACGTCGCCCTCTCAGACGGGTATCTGCGTACTCTAGACAGAGTGGATATAAATAGAGCAACAAGGTTAAAGGTCATCCCAATTAAAACAAAGTGGGCATCCGTTGTCGTAAAAAGCGACCAAGATTCCCTTGGTTCGAGGGTTAGATTAGAGAAATATTATGACGTCTTTCCGACTGTGTTGGCTCGCAATCGTTTACCATTTACTGGTTCCGATACAAGAGCGATGGAACAATACCTCGGGGTGAGGAATGCCAGTAATATTTTTGTTTCTTCGCCTAAACGTAAATTTGAAAGCGGTAACTTAGTTGTACGAATGGGGGTACCTATAACAATAAATGGCGCCTTTAGCGGAATAGTAGGTACTGATATTCGTTTGGAAGCAGCTAACAACATAATGCGAAACTATCAAGCCAGTGAAAATAGTCTCACGATTATACTAGATAGAAAAAAAGATTTGATAGTGACTACCGATAATTCATTTCGAATGAATAGTATTCGTCAAGATGGCCCTGGAACACTGCGTGTAAGTGAACATTTAGCCTTATCTGACATACTCAAAAACAGAAAAGAGGGAATGAATCACATCTCGAGGATCACATCAGTCGATGGCGTTAAATTCTGGGTGCTAAGTAAGATACTTCCCAGAAGCGTTGGAGAAGATCTAGAAATGTTAATTATCTCTCCAGACGATGATTTCTTCGCAGAAGTGAGAGCTGCAAATATGGAGTTGATATGGTTGGGTGTTTTTCTTTTATTTATCGGCAGTATAATAATTTACTACTTTAGTAATTGGTTGGGCGAAAAAATTAATAGAGTAACATTTGCTTCCATTCGTGCTCGTGAACGCATGGAATTAGTAAATGATAAAAAGTCTTTTTCGATCAAAGAAATAGCGGAGTTTTATGCGTCGCTATCCGAGTTTGAAAGAGAGCTGGCAAGCTTATCCAAAAACATTCAAGATGACGAAAAGATCTTGGGTCAGTCCCGGGGCAGGAAACTACAGAGTTTTAAAAGAGGCTGATTTAATTTCTGATTAGATTTCTATAAATTGTAAGTTGGAAAACTCAAAGATATGAGGACTGAAAAAAATGATAAAGTCGTAGGAAGTATAAGCCCGGATTCGAAGGAGCCTGACGTTACTGCCACCGAATTGGTAGAGCAAGAAAAAAATAATACTGGTGTAATGGTACCATCTGATACTCTTGAAGATATTAATAATTTGGCATCGGGTCTGGATTATTCTATTGAGCGTTTAAATAGGGCGGCAAACCGATTAGAACAAAGCCAGTCTAATTCTCGGCTCCACTTTTTAGGTTGGGCCGCTGTATTACTCTTTTCGCCTATAGTGTTTCTTGCGATTTCATACCACATGCCAGCGGAATGGAAATTGCGTGCAATAAATGTCGTGTTGGGAACTGAAAAAACATGGGATGCGGGCAACAAGCTTTTAAACTTGTCGGATACAGAACGTTACAGAGTAATAAAAAAAGCTATCGCTGTAGGAAATTGGAACCAAAAAGAAATTAACAAATGTCTCGGGAATGCCAACGCTCTGAACGCACCAATTACGTGCAAAATAATAATTAAACCTAGTAACTTATAGATGATGCTGTGAATATAAGAGAAAGTTCATTTGAAGGGAGAGATCTCAGCGCGCGGTGTTGGCATTTCGCTATTCTGGTTAGTGTCACATTAGTTGCTATTATTGGCGTTGCGGACTGCTTTGCCTCTCTCGCTTTTGTTTCGCAGAACGCTAACGAGCTCTCAAAGGTTTTGGCTTTCTCTAAATTGATCATCTCGCTTTTTGTGATTGTATTGATTTATCTTATTCTCAGCCGTTCAAAATTTATAAGTGTGATTTACGGCGTTTTCTCCATTTTAGTAATAAGTCACCTTCTTTCAGCTTTTATGATAAATTTAGCTCACCCAATAAGAATGCTTGGTTGGTTTGAGATAGTTGCACTGATATCAATCTTGGGTTTTCCTTATTTTGCAATTAGACCCGATCCGGAAAGAGATTCTCGCCTTCTTTTAAGAAACCCATCGCGTTTGATGAGACCAAAAGCAGTTAACGACGATCTAGGTTGTCAAAGCGGACAACTTGATGCTTTTAGAAAAAATCAAACCACGCAATCTGTGGATATAGACGAGCCACAAAATTCAGGAGATGGAGAAGCGCTAGCGGCGGAAGAAATAGAGGATGAAAGGCTTGATGTTGAAGTATCCCTATCAGAGTTGACTAAGGAAATCATAGAGGGTGATGGAATAGGAACTAAGAAGATTGAAGAGGAGGAAGGGGAAAAATATCAAGACGTGAAAGAAGGGAAAATCCTTGCAAAGGAAATGGAATCCTCGCAGGAGGATGCTATAAAGAGACTTCGGCGGATGGCAGGACTTGATGACTTCGTCAACAATAAAGATCTCCAACTTAGCCAAAAACCACCGACAGGCGCCTTGATTTTTTTTGATGAAAACATAGCCACTGAGTTTAGACCGGATTTGGATAGAGATAATCCAATGGAGTATCGAGACAAATCTAAATCAGAGGAATCGCCGCTTTTGAACGAGCTTCACACCGACGTAGGACCTGATAAGTCATCTAAACCGCTGGATAGCGATCTCATAGAGGGCCTATACAATGATCAAAATATAGCAATGAAACTGGATAAGAGAGAATCACTGAATATATTGATTAAAGCTGGTTTGCTCACTGAAAAAGATGTCGAGAAAAAGAACAAGTGATCAGTATATACCTTTTAATTGCGATATCTAATCGGCATCGCGCTTTAGTATTTCCTTGAGCGCATTATCAATTTTTAACTTTGATATATTCTGGCCTATGACTTCGCTTTTTATTTCATTTACTAACTGAGATATTTCAACTTGAGTTTTATCGTTTTTGCGGCAAAGAGCTGCGATCTTTTGGATAGTGTCATTCATTGTAGATAAAAACTTTTCATTATCCCTCGCAAGCATATCCATTTTTTCGTCGACACGGTTTGAACTTTGGCTAGCTTCTTCTGCGATTTTCTTATTCTGTCTGAGGATTAGAACTGCAATAGCGCCGTTGAAAATTATTAACGTGACAAAAAATAAAAGGCTGAACAAATTAAGCGTGTTTTTATCAATTATTAGTTCCATTATTTATAATCCAAATGCGTTCATGGACTTTTTATCCCATTTACGACCGCGCAATAGCATTAATTGATTATAAAAAGTTACTGAATACTGGCAACTCTCAAAATGATAAACGAAGTTCCTTTTACACTTGGCAGTTTGGGCAAATCTCTCTCTGCATCGAGGCGGGAGGCATATTCTCCGATACGCATTATTACCTTTGAATTTCTTTCATCAGCATTAATTGTGTAAGGTGAAAGTCCTACTTCAGTTAATTTTTTTAAAAGTAAGCCTGCATTCTTTCTATCAATAAAGTTCACGCTCGAAAGCGTATAAAGCGCCTTTGGTTTTTGTGGGGCTATAATAGCATCTTTTTCTAGATCTGCTTTTTTCAGCCTTTCTGCTATTCGGGCAGCAGAAATTTTCTGTTCCTTTTCTTCTTTTGCAATCAATGCGCTCAAAGTCATTTTAATATATGGGTTTGATTTCTTGTCCGACACTGAGTCTTTTTTAGGATTGTCTTTTTTCTGCTCTTGCTCGGTATCGTCCAAACTCGGGGATCCGGTTGTTTTTGATGCTTGTTTTGTAGAAGCAGGAGAGGAATCATTCTTACTTCTTGAGGTCTCATTTTTTGGCGCAGGGTCGCTATCCGCTCTATTTTTTAATTCGCCTTTGGGTGCGGAAGAGGCAACTGATCGTTCACTCGCGGATACTCGCTTGTCTGGCGTTTGAATTTGTCCAATGACAAGTCCCGCAAAAAAAGCAAAAACGAGTGAAATCAATACCAAAATAATTAAAAGAACAATTTTCCACCTATCTGTCATACTTGATCCTAACTTTTACTGTTTAATCTGTGGCATCAAATCTTACAGATAAACCCACATTACTTTATCTCTTTTTGATTATTATCCGCTGTATCTATCCCCATTAACTTTAGAAGGTTGGTTCTTTGCCACTCATCGTCAACAAATGTTGTTATCATATCGGCGAGTGTCATGTCCTTAAAGGATGCCGCTCTTCTCAAAAGGTAGGGGGTTGGGCTATGTGGCTCTTGCTCCATAAGAAAATCAGTTATATTTGCAAGCGCAGTATAAGCCTCTTCGCGGGAAGATGGCTTTGTTGTGGAAAAACGTTTTGGACTTGATTGGTGTGTTTTAATATTTTTGTCGGGTTCCCTCTGCACTTCGACTTTCGGTTGTTCGATACCGTTTTCCGTGGCACCACTTTCAAGGTTAATGGTATCAGATTCCAAATTTTCTTCCTCTAAAGCACGCTGGTCGCAGAGTATTTTCGCTTTATCCAAAAAGTTATTCAGACTTTTCTGTAGCGGCCTAAAACTCGGAGTAAAATCACCCATTTTATTAGAAAGCTGTTTATTAAGTGATGAAAGAAGATTTACACACGATGCAACAACAGCATGATTTTCTTCAAACCAGCCTGTCGAAGTATTTGTTACGCTATCTTCGTAGTTTACTATAGATGGTTTTGCAATATTCCGATTTGCTTGATGCTCGCGTTCTCTTTTTGATTGGCGTTTTTGCGGAGCTTTGTACAGCCGTTCTATTTCAAGCCATTCAAAAAAATTATAGTGGTCATTATTAATAACGGGGGAGGTAATGTGCTGAAGGTGTATCCCAATACTAATATTTTTTGAGAACCACTCAAAAATTAGCATCCTGCTCTCCATGTCATCATCACTGTCGATTCTTGGATGGAGTTCATCCCAATATTCATCAATGAATTTGGAAAGGAACTCAAGGCCGGATTTAAAACCATTAAAATTATTTTTAACCAAGAGAGCTTCGACAAGGATTACAGCCACCCGTAGATCTTTTGATTTGCTGGATAAAACGTCCTTGCTTAGCTCAATTACCTCGGACCAAGAAGCTTCCTTTAATGGTCTATCCCAAACTCCCATTGATTGTTTTGGATCTTCTTCTCGTCTTGCTTCCATAAGTCTTTCGTGAGTACCCTCGTAAAGTAATGATACGCCCCCAGGATCATCACCAGGTATCGGTTTGAGAAGCTCGCTGGTGTCAATCATTTATTCGCTTTGAAACTAAGTTGTTGCTCGGGGCTTGTGTAGGCATAAGCGGTATTCGGAGCCTCTTCGATCCTTTTGCCTCTGTTCCAAACAGCCTAAGTGCGACGAAAACCTCCGTTTTATTCATTGGAATTGCAATATGGGGTTTGTCCGTAGCCGTATTAGGCACTGTGGGAATTTTAAAATGCAGGATATGGAAGTTTTTATTCTCAGCTCTCGAAATTTTAATTGGTGACGTTCTATTTCTCTCGATTGCAGAGAATAAAGCCCACTCATTTTGATAACTGAATGTTACTGTTCGTCCGTCGACGAAAAGATCCGATCTGTTTGGATCATTAACTGGTCGCATTTTAGAATTTAACGCCCACGAAAAGGAAAGTTTTAGGTCTCGACCTGCCGACCAACTGAGCCTCTTTACACCATTATATAGTGATGCTGTAGTGTTTCCTGATGACACTTGCCAATTTATCACTTGATCGCCCTGCTTTTCATACTTTCTATTAACCCGAAACTCAGGTTCTATAATCCAAATATTGGGGGAGCCAGGGCTCTCGGGATTTGTAGTTTCATCAAAAATGTATGCTAGGTTATCTAATTTGTTAATAAATCGATGAATGGACGGGTCTTGCTCGAGACCAAACTTCAACATCATTGGGTCCCCTCCACCTCGATTTAGGAAAGCGTTAAAGTCGCTCAAATAACCTTTCACTGTTTGCTCAGATAGAGACTTGCCATAAAAGCTTCCGAGGGAGAAAGGTGCCTTACCTGCAAGCGTTCTGTTGAAGCGCTTACTCAGCGTTGTATAACTGTCTGTTAACTCCGTAGACCTTATTTCGACGCATCTAGTCAGGAGCGTATCCTTGAGGTTTGAGAGGCGTTTTTGGAACCAGGAAGGCTCTATAAAATCTTCCGTTTCTATTTTGCTCATATTATTGCAGGTCTTAGACGCCATGTAACTTTCGATAAATGTTTCTAATTTAAAAACAGCATTATCTGCTTGCATTGTTTCATACGCATTTAAGTCCCGAAGAATGCCGTCCCAGTTACTCAGTGTTGTGAGAGAATTTGTCATTCGGTTTGAGTCTAACTTCAAAAGAAAGTTTAATGCCGGTGAAACATACTCACGTGCCAAAAGCGCAACTCGCTGCCGTTGTTTTCGCGTGTAGGATGTCACCTGATCCATACTTTTCAAGCCTATCAGTTGCGAGAGAGGAGGGGTTGTACCGTCCCAATTTGCAAAATTGTTCTGCCCAGCAGAATAAGGATTTGAGTCATACAGCAATAGGTTAACTTCCTCGACTATATCAATTGCTTCAGAAATAGCTAATTCAGTCGCATCGATATATAGCGATCTAGAGCTGTTTTCTGAGAGGATTTTAAAAAGGCCTTGAAGCGGTTTACTCGCAGCAGAAAAATTCGCCACCCGCTTGCTAAGCTGTTCTTCTTTTGCTGCCAGGTTAGGTGCATAAGGGGTGCGTTTAAATTTTATGGCTATATTGATCTGACTGGCAATACGGGTTGCTAGTGAGTATTTAGTAACTCGCGAAACTGTCTCATCTAAAGAGCTAATCGATTTTGAAATAAGCTGTCCTCGGTAGAGAATCTGTTGGTATCTTTGAGCATCGCTCAAAGCCGCATTTAAGACTTGGGTATCCCACAACACATACTGTCCGTCTGGAGCATCAGTTGGCATAGCAACATCGACTTGCGTAAGGTTAGCCTCCAGTTTTGCATTATTACGCCCATCCTGCGACTCAGCCGCTAATAAATTTGTATGAAGTTTACTTAAATGATCTGAGAGTACCAGCTTACCGTTTTCAACAACTATCACAGACCCAATGTCTGGCATAGGAAATCCCAATAAACGTGCTCGCGTTTCGCGGTGAATCTCGTTGAAGCTTGTTATCAGTGCTTCTTTTGATTGGATCCCAAGAAGCTTTTGAGCCTCGACTGTTTTGAGCCTCTCTGATAGTTCAGAAGTCAGCTCGGGCTTATCTTTAGCGATCCAATCGTACCGACCTGAGCTCAAGTGCTTTTTCAGCCGGCCAAGTGTTTTTCTTATTTTTTGAAGCCTTTTGTAATCTGTCTGCGAGACACTAGCTTTTTCATACTGGATATTAACGGCGGAAGATAAGTCGATTAAATCATCAATAATTCCATCCCTGGAAATCCAATTTATGATTAAATTTTCCCAGACAATTCCCATCTTATTTCTAGCGGCTATTTTCAAGTCTTCCATGTTAATTGGGGTGACTTTATTTGTTCGGCCCCCAAATAATGTTGGGGAAACCGAATCTACAAATTGTTGTGTGAGAGTTATATCGTACAAGTACTTAGCTACCGACCTCAACGCTATGGTATCTCGGTCTGGCTGTATCCTATTGTAATTTTCTACCATTCTTTCAAACTTAGAGAGTTCCTGAAGAAAAGTATCGACGATTGCGTAATCTGGTTCAGCGCTTGTTTTGTTTGCTTCCGCGTCTATCGACTGGACCATGGGCGCTTTGGTGTCGTGATAATAGATAAATCTCCTCGTGCTTCTAGGAGCGGAGTTGGCGACTTCTGTCCCTCGTGCTGTAAGCCAACTATGCATTTCTTCATAGAGAAATCTGTCGTACGATAAGTTCATTACTTCTACAATTTGGTTGGGGAGCTCGGCGAACCATGTAGTAGGAACTGTTAGAAGTTTTAGATTAGTATCACCTATGGCTTCAAGTCTATTCATTACAGACACTGCTTCATTAACCGAAACTAGGTCAAGCGTTGAGAGCCCATCCTGGTGAGCTAACCTGAGTTGTTCAGCTGATGATGAAATAGCGGTAACTGAGGCGGAAAGCCGCCGAGTGGCTTCTGTTAAATAGAACGAAGAATTAAGAAGTCCTGCTGCACCCAACACAACCAAAAAAACTAAACCAATTTGCGAAAAGCGTACACGCTGGTTTGACGACAGCAACTTGAGGTTGAACGGATAAGCTAATGCAAATTCAGGAAAGATTTTTCGTTCTAACAAGCCATGGACAAATGCACGTTTGCCAATCGCAGTATCGTTCGAAAAACGCTGGTTGCGGGGATGTCCGCCTGTAAAAAAAATTCCCCTTAGCGCTGCTGATTTATTAAAATTTGATACTCTCAAAACAGATCCGAGAAATTTATCTAGGTTTGCTCTAAGCCTCTCAATGGCTGCAGGCAAAAGAATGGCGTCATTGAAAGACTGTTCTTTTACGCTAGTAACAGCGAGGCACTCGTTTACGGCATCTTGAATTCTCGGGACCAGATCGTTAATTGCCTCGCTGCACCATTCATTCGAATAAGCCGCACCGGTAGGATAAGGACTTGCCCACCCGAACGCTTCTGAAAGATGTTCGTCTGACAGAAGGGCTGTGGCTTGAGAAAATCCCGGAAGTGACTCAGACTTTGTAATTACTAAGTAAATTGGCAAAGCCATTCCAAGACGCGTCTGTAGCTCCCCAATACCCCTGTGGACACCTTCAGCCATTGACTGAAGCCGCTCAACCGAGCCATGTCTTTCATTGGCAAACGTCTCTGCTGGTATCGCTAAGATAAGCCCATCTAAAGGGCGTTTCGGTCTGAACTTCTGGAACAGTTTTATAAGTTCCTGCCACGCTTTATTAGTTCTGCCTCCGCGATCGGTTCCTAATAATACTTCTTCTCTGACATCTATTATGGTTGCACGATCAAAAATTGACCAATTGCAGGGGGTGCCGGTAACAGTTTGGCCTAACTGGCTGGACAATCCAACTTCATTCACCAGCTGGGTTTTTGCAGAGTCTTCCGGGCCTAGTAGAAGAAAAACTGGGGAGGAGTATTGGTAGTTAAAGCCTGGAAAAAAATCTTTCATAGCCTTATGAGCTGCGATAAAAGACGACCTCATAGACTGAGCCACATAATTCAGATTACTTGTTGGGTCTTCGGTCTTGGGCAGCCTTGCTTTACGAACCCCATAACGCCAAATCTGAATGATAATAAAAACGACGATGAGGGCAAAGACAACGGCCATTGAGATGAGAAACCAGAAAGGCAGATTTCCAAAACTGCCGGCAACGTTTGCTAACCACGACATAACAAATACTCCATCATGGGCTCAACTGAGTAATTAAACTTTGCACATACGCCTCTAGATCAGCCACTTTTGAACTCCAAATTAGGTGCGACGCTATAATGTAGAGAATGACAACAAATGCGATTGAAACTAACCAAGGTCGTAGATAAGGCATTAACTTAGGCGCCCCGCCTGTTTGATTATACTGATAAACATTTCCCAAGAAGATTTTTCCAGCTTCTTCACGTGAAGCATCCCTGTCATTTATCAGAAGAAAAAGAGCCGACTTATGAGAATTTATTACTTCCTCTGAAGGCGTATCTTTGTATCGGCCTTTAAAACCTAAGTTCAGAGCCATCAAATAGGTTCGGGCCAAATCTCGCTTACCAATTTCATAATCAGCAAGACCATTTTCTATATCTAAAAATATGTCGTCGCCTGCAGACTGAGATCCAAAAAGACGGACCTCTAGAGGATTTTTAAGCCATATATCTCTACCATTCCATTGATTGGCTAACATAATTTCGTCGGCGAATGCTGCAAAAACATAAATAACTCGCTGATATAGTCGTGCGCCATATTCGCCTCCATACAATGAAAATTCTTTGCCACGTACTTCCAGTTCAGCGATTAGTTCACTAGCCAAGTCCGCAACTGTTTCTTCTTCGTTAGATGCCCTTCTTTGCCTCTCAGGGATTGGTTCAGTTTGTAAATTTTCGCTCGGTTCTGGGCTCTCTGGGTCTACATTTGTATCTAATGGCGTGGTTTTAACGGCATCGTAATATGGTGTAGCGCCGAGTTGCGTAAGTTTTGTTTCGCAACCTCTCACAACTTCGTAAAACAGACGAAATTGTCTTGCGACGTCGAGCGTTTGATTATCCGTCAATGCCTAGTTCCTAATCAGTGTTCATTTTAAAAAGCGTTATCTCAAGGGGTTTATAATCTTGCATTGCAGGTAACATATTTACCACTCGCAAATTGTTTTCTCCCCCGTCTGATATTTTGTCTGGTTCGACGGCAAAAAGTATAACTTCTTTGGATTGAAGTAGATCCATACTCGTTTCCCGCTCGACACGCTGGCGAGTTGCCCCTCTGACTCTACGTTCTACCATTTCGTTTATTTTGCTTGATGGGGCGATTATGGCTGAATTCATCCATTTGATAATGTCCTCATCACTTTGAGCAGGCCGAAGCCGTACACCGAGGATTATAATATTGGATTCAGTGCTTAACTGCTCTGTTAGAGAAAACCCTAAATCGATTTCATCAAATACGACGACTTTGTATCTCTCCTGAATGGCATCTAGACACTCGTCGCAAAAATCAATTACTTCGTTGAATGCCATTATCGTATCTATATGGTCGTACGGACGAAGCGTGGGTGGCATAAAATTTCTATGAATGATACTAATCGAGCCGATTGTCCTCGCCAAATGACTGTAAAGTTGAAATGGATGAGATGATTTGCTTCCTATCAAAAGCTCAAATTCTGGTAGATTATCAGTTATGGCGTAAAGCGCTTGCTTAAGGTCACCAGCTTGGTCGTTAGCTCCCTCGGCAATAAGGCCGTTTATTCTTTGTTGTAAGAACACTGCTTTTTCACGCATTCGCTTTGCAAGGTTTGCCAACCTTTGACCTAGCGGAGTTAGAGGATGCAGACGAAGCGTGGGCGGTAGGTACTCAGTTACACTGTAAGTTTCATCGCGGCAGGAAACCTCTGCGATGGGCAAAACGGTGAACTGGTCTGATGGTTCACTTCCGATCATGAGATTTAAGTTAGGCGCGCACCGTTCCATAACCGCCTCATTGTCACCAGTATGGGCATCTACTACGGGAGTACCCTGATAGGCTTTGTATCGAGGCAAGTCGCCCTGTGTGCCGGCGGCTTCGTTAGAAATTTTTGGTAATACAAGATAAATCCTGCCCGGTTTGTTGCGAAGCTCGTCAATATAACGACTCAAATCCAATTCAAGGGGTTCGTAGTGCTCGCCTGGATATTGCACGATAAAACCATCTGGCATCACTGCTTCAATTTTCTCTACTCGCAAGAGGCCATGAATTATTGCGGACTGATCAATATCTATGGATATTATTCCCCACGCGTCTCGAACAACTGACCCGACCCGCCAATTTAGAACCAACTCTTGACGGGTGGCCTGTTGCTGGAAATGCTGGGGAAGTAATAACATCCCTTCATGCCATAAAAGTTCTGTAGGTAATTTAACCATCAAAAATGCCTTCTTATCGTATGAGATAGGCACTTAATGAACATACCGCGCCGTCTGAGTTCATTCCTGCACTAGCCTCATTAAGTTTCCTGTCAATATAATTTTTGGTTTTTCAAACGCGTCTACACGCAATCGATGGTTTCCATCGACAAGAAATTTTGCAAACACAAAAATTGATTTCGCATTAGCCCTTTTTGATCGCGGCAACTCCACAATAGGTGCAATTTCACCTGGCACCACTTCTCTTGAAATAACACTTAATGCGGTTGTATTCGTATTTATAAATTGGTCACGACCCTTGAACCAATTCTTCGCTGAGAGATCCTTAACAGTATCCATGAGAAGAGTATCGTTGACTAGTATAATATCGAGAGCTACGGGAAATCCCTGGTTGGCGGTTGTAGAGGCCGATATTGCCACCGTTTTAGTTTCAATATCCAGAAAGATCTTAGGCAGCATTCCACAGCCGGGCAAGCAAACTACAGCCGCTAACAAAAGTAACCACACCCGCAGTCCTGATTGATAGACATTAACCAAATCAAAAAATCCTAAAAATTTTCAAACAATGTTACACCGCGGTAGCAATTCCTTAATTTTTGAATAAATCAAAAACAGCAAAACGGTCATTTTTTAACATAAATCTCTATCAAACATCGTAAGAGTAAGGAAACAAAAATATGCCCAAGGCCGCATTTTTTATCATTTTTGTAATATAACAGATATATAAATGTAAACGATTATTAAAAATCATACGAATGTTTAAAAAAAGAAATTTTCAAAAATTTCAAAAAAGTACTTTTCTTTTCCCGT
>MDTG01400337.1_pt1 | contig 13968 bp, 20 predicted proteins | sample 811421 | NCBI WGS metagenome assembly MDTG01 (sample SAMN05326645, study PRJNA326480) | marine metagenome | isolation source: seawater | place: Pacific Ocean: South East | collected 2011 | reverse complement strand
GCGTGGGACTTACGTAGCCAACCAGCTTCAAAAATTCCAGGAAGGAGATCACATTCTCGCTATCGGACCAACTAAACCGATTGCAGATGGTGAAGGTCTCAAGATGAAACCCATGCTGGTCGTCACCAAAGAAAACTTTGATGACATTCTTGTTATGAACATGTTTATGGCCACGGGTGGTCTTGGTCCTAAAGCTGATGAAGTGCAGCTAGGAGACAACACTGTGACTAATCGCTCGATTGCTTGGCAGGATGACGATAAAGAAACTCAGTGGTTCAAACTCACAGCCTGGGGTGATAAAAGCAAACAACTCTCAGAGTTGCCTCCCGGTACCCCAACTGTCGCCGTAGGCAAGGTCTCTTGTTCTTCAAAGGAGGATAAGCAGTTCCTCAATTACTCAGTAGATCGGGTGCTTTATCTTCCACGAGGTTCCAAACCTACTCCGAAGAAAGCTGCTGATCCCGATAAAGGCAAAGTGGCTGCCTCTGCTCTTGGAACAGTTGACTTCAATTTCTAAACCAGACTCTCTTTTCTACATTCTTACAACCAAATCATGCCGTACATCGCTGGAAAATTCGACGCTGACGAAATTCTTTGTCAAGTTCCGCCCCACACCCTACGAGTCGATCTTCAGGCTCGTCGTTGGAAATCCGATAACGATCCTGACTCGGCCATCGTCGATGCGAACGATAATGGGATCCCTATTGAATTTATCCTCCTGGGTTTCACTCCGTTCTTTGGAAACCTGGGGATGCGTAATCACGAGGAGTTTATTCGTATTGCTTACATTGGTGTTAGTCCTACCCATCGCTTGCTTCCTAAACGGTGTGTATCTACTAGTGTCATTAGTGGTAAATCTTCTCAGAAGAATTTTATCTCGTACTTTCACACGCTCTACAATAATCGCATCAACGTTGCGGAAGTTGTTACCTCTACTCGGTTCTTACAAAAGAGCTTTAACGAGACGGATCCAACCACGGGGGAAGACAAGGGTAAGATCAACTACAACGTAATCGAGTTTAAAGATCGGCCAGTCGAAGGCAAAGAAGAAGAGCAACTCGTTTTGGACATCGAGAAGTGGCTCGAAGGTTCTGGTGGAGAGTTGGTGGCAGCTGCACTTAAAAGTAGTATCTCCGGTAGCAATCTCATTGAGCTTCCTATTGGCGAAGACATTGCTGCACTCAAAGAAGCTTTTATCGAAGCTCATCCAAAGAGAGTAGACGGAATGTCGATGGGCGGCCTTTCGTCCCTTCCTCCCGGTGCAGGTGTGGCAGGTAAAGCACTAAACCCAGTGCCTGAAGCTAAAGTCGAAAAACCTAAAGAACTTACGGAAGAGCAGAAAGCAGCGATTAAAGCTGCCGGTCTGGAAGTATAGTTTTCAAGCGGTTGTGTCAGTAGGATGACCATCCGCCTCCTTCTTAAAGGAGGTAGGGGACGATTAAAGGCTCAGATCTTGTCACAGACTGAGCCTTTTTTCATGCTTCGCGTTTGTCAAAGAGAGTCGACATAGGAGGCAGGTTGTATCCGTTAGCGATACAGTAAGCCACGAGCTTTCTAAACATCTCAGTTTTCACTAGGTAGTTCGTATGTACAATGTCCACAATCTCGGTTAACTCCTCTTTACCTAGTTTGTTGCATCCATCCATTACACGTTTATGTTGAAACTCTTGTTCTATCGTCAGATAGCCATGAATCGCTTTGAGAATTTCTTTATCATCCATGTTCTACAAAATCCCTGAACTGGTCTACGCACCGCTTGCCAACAAAGAAATCGTGACCGGCACAGTGCTGGTAGTTAACGATCAAGAGCAAACTCTGGAGACTCAGATAAAAAAGGAAGGGTGTGACGTTTACTCCTGCACGTTAAACGATCTAGTCGAGGGTGTTCAAGTAGGCCAACTCCCAAAAATCGACTGGCTCGTGTGTGTGACACAAGGTCTAGGCAGGAAAGCTGAATGGGTTGTAGATGTAGGAATAAAGGTACCCGTTGAAGGTTTTTGTCTTTTAGACAGAATTAGTTTTCTTGAGCCCACGCGCTCGCGAGAATCGTTACTAAAAGCTCATTCCCTAAGAAATTTGATTGTTCTATCGCCACGTCCTGCGTTCCGTGCGGATAACAAACAAGCAAAAGACTCAGTAACATCTGCGTGGTTCGTATTCTCCAATAACTCAAAGAACAAAATGAACACAGAAATAGATTTTGCACTAAACTGGCAGCGACCTCAGACTCTACGTAGTGTCTAGTGATTTCAAACAGCTCTTATCTAAGTTGGTCGACATACAAGTCGAGCAGAGCAATAAACTTGATAAAATAGCTGCACTTCTTCTAAGTAATCAACTGCTAACGGAGTGTATCGATCACAACGGTAAGCCTAGAGACGCAGATACAGCAGCAGAAATCGTTTCTGAATCGTTCTCTGCAGGGCTCTGTCTCTTAGGCGAGCTGGAGAACAGAAATAAGCAATATTTGTATCAGATGCAAGAGTTTTTTCTGGATGACAACGAAAGTTCAATCGGGAATGACGACCTAACTAACCCTTTTTGAGTAGCTCTGTGAGTGATACACGTGTAACTATTAATGGTCTCAGACATTACGTTTGTGGTGGAGTACCTAAACCTCTACCGAGTGTTACCTCAATCCTGAGCGCTACACAGTCAGAAGAGCAGCAAAGAAAACTAGCTTACTGGAACAAAATGAATCCAGGGGTAGCTGACTCTGCCGCAACAAGAGGAACATGGATACACAATGCGGTAGAAAACCACATCACTGGCTTAAGAGTGGTGCCACCTAATGACTATTTTCCTTTTTGGGAAGGGATGCCAGAAAGAATAGATGCTCTTCTTGAAGGGGGAAAAGTACTGTGGTCAGAGCGTCCCTACCAGCAACCACGCTGGAACAAATACGTAGGTGACGACGGAGTAGGACGTATCTTTTATTACGACACTAAGCGTCAGCAAGGATATGCAGGTTGTTGCGACCTTATCTACGAAGATGCAAACGGTGAGATCATCCTTGCTGACTTCAAGACATCTAACGGTCCTTACGCTGCGAAGTTCCCACCGAAGGATGCAGACATAGATGTAAAAACGAGAAAAGCTTTAATTTCAGGAGCGTTTAAGGCCAAGAAGACCCGTCTGCAGCTAGCTGCATACAAACTTGCAGCAGAAGAGTGCCTTGATATAAAGATTGCTAAGACGCAGATAATAGTAACTACTGCTGTAGAACAGTTCAGTACGCAAGTATTTACTTTTGGTGAAAAAATGGTGGAGAAAGACGAAAAGAAGTGGATGGAACTAGTCGGGCAATATTATGATATGCAGGCAGCCAGCGTCTAAGCTAGCAAAAGGCTACGGCTCATCGTTACACCCCTTGCGCATATTCCGCATAGGAATCATAATACTAGACCAAGCTGACATCAAATGAATTTCTCATGCTCCATCAACAGTGTAGTCGCACAGCATGTCGATAGTGAGACAGGTAAGATCCTGCAAGGTGGTAACTTCCAGGCTTTCAATAAAAACTGGCAAGCTCTAGAACTTGACGCACAGGAAATATCTGAGTACGTAGCGCTCAAATCTGGTCTCTGCGCGTGGCACCTACAAGAAGGTAAGAGAGAATCCAAAAACACAGGATTAATACAAGCTGGCCTTATTATTGTTGACATCGATAATCAAGCGGATAAAAAAGGACCTAATGGAGAAAAAATTCAGCAGCAAGAACTTACATATGCTGAAGCTCTGGACCTTCCTATATGCCAGAAATATCTCAGTTTTGCTTATGACTCACCTTCTGGGAATGAAAATTGGCCCCGATTCAGACTCGTCTTCGGTCTAGAGAAACAAGTTCGTGATCCTAAGTTTTACCAGTGGTTTTCAAAAAGCATTGGTAAACAAATACCTGGCTCTGACTTTAGAGCTTTTTCGGTTCCTCACCTGTTCTATGGAGCCCACGGTCCAGAAGGAGTTCTCACCGTTACAGATAAATTTATACCATCTTCTGTTATCGATAAGGCTTATCAAGAGTACTTTGCTTTAGATCTTGGCCAAGAAGAACAAGACGAGAGTGACGGTTACACAACTCTTTCTCGAAATAATGTCAGCCCTGACGGTCTCGACCTAACGAAACTCTGCTCTCAGTTAGTTAAAAATGTACTTCAAGGGCAAGAGGTAGACGATCGTAGCGCTACCATGGCTAACGTCTTCAAGGAGCTTATAGGGTGGTGCAACTGGCTTGATATGCATGGTTTATCAAGCAATGTATCTGGGTTGACAGTTGCGCAAGAAGCGTTCTACAATGTCTATAGTTACCCGCACGACCTAGACGGTAAGTTTCGGCGAATCCTAGATTCGATTAGAAGCGCACCAGATCTACTACCAGCAATATCCTTGGCTTCAGAGCTGGGTGTGACTGCTTGCTGGAAGAAAGTAGCTGTCCTCGACCACGCTCTCTTTGAGAGTCTTGCTCCTCAAAAAGACCAAGAAAAATTGGCACAGAGGCGACCGGGTCCTTCTAATAACATCTTGTCTCTAGACCAATACGTCTTAGACAACACAACAACACCACCTATGACAAGCACCAACACCCCAACTCAAAAAATCGATCTACCTGACGCAGGTGGTGACAGAGCAGCGTTTGCTGAGAATGACGTTGCAAACGCAATAAGCGACACTTTTGGTCACAACTTTGTCTACGACAGCATCCAAGACCGGTTCTACACCTATGACGAAGAGATGGGTGTGTGGTACTCGATGGACGAGCAACACATCAAACAGAAGATTTGCTCTGCTCTCGACACCTTCGTTAGAGCAAGTTTAATTGCCAAATACACTGCTACGACTATCGATTCGATTTTTAAAATCCTCAAAGGTAAATTCTTGAGGTCTCTAGACAACGGACGTAAGTCCATATGGAGTACGGCTACGGGATATATTCCTTTTCACAACGGTGTGTATGACACCAAAACAATGAAGTTTCAGGAGGGACTACATAAAGACTTATACATCAGAGCAAAACTAGGTTTTAATTACGACGCTCAAGCTTCGTGCCCTTCGTTCCTTAATTGGCTTGAGACATCACTGCGTAAAGATCAGTCGGTATTGATTCAGGCTTACGCTCGTGCGCTTCTGACTGGATATACATCAGGCGAACGCTTCCTTCACTTAGTAGGTCCTGGTGGTACTGGTAAATCAACAATGCAGCAATTGATGATTGCTCTTGCTGGATTTACCTCGACCCACACGTCTTCCTTGGAGATTATCGAAACCAACAAGTTTGAAACATATAACTTGATGGGCAAAAGACTTCTCTTGCTTACGGATGAGTCGAACTACAACAAGCGAATGGACGTTTTGAAAAAACTAACTTCAGCGTCCGACACCCTTCGTGCTGAGCGTAAGTACGGCAAAGAAACCATAAGCTTCAAACCAGAGCTGCTGGTATGTATCGCGTCTAACGAGCACATCTCTTCAAACGACTCAAGTTCGGGTCTTGAACGTCGTCGCCTTACCATTGTTATGGATAAGGTGGTTCCACCAAGCAGCAGGCGTCAGCTCCTCGATGTCTACGAAGATCGTATCGAAGGTGAGTTTGTGCCTGAGATGAGCGGAATCGTCTCATGGGCACTATCTATGAGTTTTGACAAAATGCGTGATGTGCTAGCGAACCCTGTTAAGCATGTCCCATCATTAGCAGTCACGAACCTAGAAGCACTGAAAATCAACAACCCCTATGTCGCTTGGCTTGATGACTGCTGTCTGTATTCACCCAACGCAACCACGCCAATTGGTAAGGGTGCGTTCAAAGCTTCAGCTGATGAGCAGGAGAGAGGACTAATAGTCAAGGATTCCTATGGTGAACTATATGCAAGCTACGTTCAGTACTCACGTGCGTGTCAGTACAGACCTTGTAACAAACCAAATTTCACTGGACGTATAAAAGAGACACTTCAAAACATCCTTAAACTGCCAGCCTGTGGCAATATAGTGCATAGGAACGGAGGTATGTCCGTTCAAGGTTTACGACTTAAAAAGTATGACTTAACATCTGATCGAGCTTCTGTAGGCGACACAAGGCTTCCCACACCTGTGGAGTTTGCTGAAGATCCTGATTTTTCAAAGTGGGACAAAGCATTTAAGAAACATGATTCAGTTCAAAGCATTTGACGCAGCTCTACTTATCGGAGGAGCTGTCGGAGTAGCAACTACCATAGTAAATCCCATGTACTCAGGGGTTTCCCTTGCGTTTATGGGTGGTCTCCTTGGAGGAGCTTCTCTTCAAGAGCAGCGTTCTGTTAAGAAGGAAAAAAGTAAAAAGGAAGCTGAGCGTGTGGGGCTCACCTTTGCCACTCTCTACGACAAAAATCGAGGGTTAGTAGATCCGGTTGAGCTTTCCTTCTTGGCTAACTGCCCTTTGAACCACGCGCATGAGTTTTTGAGCGTCATTGCGGAAGAGTCAAACGGGCAAAAAGTTGCGACTCAGCAAGGAGTAGGGGTTGTTTTCAACTTTCCTCATTCCATGAATGCTCTGGATGACCTTTCTAAAAATGCAACTAACTGGGCGCAGGCGCAGAATAAACAGCTGCAGCTGGATTTAGATCAATACAAGAGAGCCCTTCAGATGGTACAAGCTCAACAAGCTGCAACAGCTATGCAGGTCAAGCCTCCTGATTTTGAGAAACCCGATCCTTGGAATGGAGTTGCTCCTGGGTTATAGACTTACTGAATGATCAGAATCCGAATGGCAGGAGGAGTAAAGCTCCCCGACAAAATGGATCCTCGGTTACTTAAAGCAGCCGAGGAAGCCATTCCTAGTAGCCCTAACGTCACAATATACGAAGGGATTTCCAACCGGACAATGCTGGTTCCTCGACTTCCGTCAACGCTTCAGTGATGGTGGGTAGTAGTTTCTTAAGCTGTCTTCCAATTGAAAGAGCAATCTTTCGGTGCTCCAACTGAGTATCACCCTGCCCACGTAGGCCAACGTAATGGATAAAAGTACGAATCGAGGCAGCCATGTGGAGTTTGCTCGGCGTGTAGAGAGGGAGGATATTTCGAGCACACTCACGGGCAACACCTGCATCGAGCATATCTTCGTACAGATTTCGCGTAGTTACATCTAAAAGTTGAATCTGTTTACGGAACTTTTTTTGAATCTCGTATGGGATTTCAACAGAGCTGCTTTGGCGATTGGCTGTCGCTTGCTCTCGTAGCGAAAAATCTGTTGGGTCGTTGTCTGCTTCTCGCAACACCTCCCACGGGTTAGCGTAACGCTGAGAAAGTTCCTGAAAATTTGCAGTCTTGTGACGCAGAATTTGTGGGGAGATTGCCCTAGTCGTCCAAATCTCAAAGCTCGCACTAGCTTGCTCGAACACCGACCAGTGTCCATGCTTGATGCAGAAACTAATCAATTTTTTAAACTCAGCTCGGTCAGGGTTCTTGGTCGACACCCTCGCATGACGAGCAATCACCTCTTCTGGGTTGGGAGTGATCCAATCAAGATTTGCAGTATGCACTTAGCGCCAAGATAGTGGCACTCAGCTTATCAGCTGCGGGGAAATGCTTCCTGATATCGAAGTCTTTTTGTGATCTCGCTGGGGTTAGAGACCATTCGGATCACTTCAGAAGGCCCCATGCCAAACTGCATTCCAGCCATGCGAACACCAGACCCTGGCATTTGCTCACTGCGGATATTGTTACGCATCTTTCTTACCCTCAACCGCACCTGGCATATACAGATTGTCAGGCATGTTGTAGTTAATTAGCGGATATGTAGATGTGTTCTGGTCGTTAAAGAAGTTCTGCTTAGGCACAGAAGTTGCCATGGCGACTTGCTGACGCAGAGCAGGATTTAAGTTGTTTGCCTCTGCAAGCAAGTACTGTTGATGGCTAAGGTCAGCAGCTTTTCCAGGCATAACCATTTTGCCTGCTTGGTTGTACCCAGCAACGCCCACGGTCTCTTGGCTTGGCATGATGTTGCCCAACTGGTAGTTAGTAGTCCCTACCGCTGGGCGCTGGTACTTTCCCGTGTCTACCTCGTACTGTGTGATGACACGATTGATGTTATCTAAACCTCTCAAGCCGGTGACGGCAGTATTAGAGGAGTGATACATGGCAGGTGAAGAAGGCAACTGCGTAGTTGCAGCAGCTTTACTTCCCAAAGGTGTCATCTTTGGCAGTGGTCCGTTTCCGCCGGGACGTTGTAAATAAGCCATGCGTTTACTTTAACTCCTTTTAGGTTGTCTTTTGAGATTAGTTTTAGCTCCAATTACCCGAAGATTCTCAGAGCTGTTGTCCTCCGCGTTGTAGTTTTTGTGGTCGACATGTTTTCCGTCGTGCTTACGTACTCGACCGCTCTTTTGCATATGTCGACGAGCCTTGTTACGCGCAGCACGACGCTTTCTTTGCTTTGCAGTGCCATGATATTCGTCGTATTCACGTCGATAATCGCGGTCAGATCTACTCAAAGTGTGACCTTTTACGCTATTTAATTATACTCGGTCAGCAAAGTAAGCTTCCTTGGCTTCACGACCGTAGCCCTCATTCTCTGCATCCCACTCCTCCCACAGACCTGTATAAAGACCGTTGGTACGATCACTACGGTCATACAAAAACTGAATGAACTCAGCCTTTTGGTTCTCCAGGTTTATATCCCACTCTTTCAAGTAGTCAGCTTCGGTCTTCATGGTGAAAATGTCAGTGGAAGAAGTCTAGGAGCGTTCGGCACAAATGCCCCATCCGTCGTGAGCTGAGGCCACGCTCCATCTCCTTCCAAGTTTGTCTTTGTTATAAAGCTGGTTGCTTCCGTCGGCAGAATTGTAAGTTCCTGTATCCAAATTGAGGGATCCAAATGGATCGTGGCAAATGATGTTTTTCCCATCGGGAGTGATTCCTTTTGCCAAAATCCAATGCCCTCCGCCGCTGGGCGAGTCCAACATGCCTCTGTGCAAAATGCCAATGGGGACAGGCATATCATCATGCAGCAGGTCCTCAACGTCCGACCACGCAAGGTCTTGCCGGAACTTGGCATCAACTCCGTAGGACGAAAGTGCTTGAAGCTGGACCCAGGCTTCAGTAGTGTCTCCAATAGAGAAAACAGTTTTGATATAGTCGTCGTCATTGCTGATAACTCCAGGCTTTAAGTAGTTTAATAACATCGCACAAGAAGAAGAGTAGCAAGTGCGGTCAGCATCTCTGTAGTTATCTCGCTGCGAGTAGTACTTAACAGCTAGGTCTACACCAGCTCCTTTGTTGACGGTGACAGTACCATCTGGAACATCGTTAATAATTTTGAAATGCTCTCCCCAGATATACCAATGCTTCTGGTCAGCAGTTAACAGAACTCTCTGATGAGAACTTCCCGCAAACATTGTTAGTTCGTTCCACTCCCACGCTGAAGATTTAGGGACAAAAACTTTTTCTTCAGAAAGCAAGGTGGAAGAGTCAGCCATTCTCTTCTTTAGCCAGGTGTCTTGCTTGGCATAGATCGACTGACCTAGCTTTGGGTGCTTGTTGACTTTCTCAAGAAAAAGGGTTTTTTCAGCTTCTCTACGTTTAACGAGACCAGGAAGAGGCTTGCCATCAGCGCCTTTTACCCAGCGACCAAACTGCTCAGCCACTACCTTCTTATCTCCACCTTCGTTAATAAGACGACAAAGAGTTGAGTCCTTGAAAGCAGTACAACCAACGTTGAAAGCGAAGCTAACTAACGCATCGAATTCGTTTTGGTTCAGTTTTACGTTTGTGAAAGTGCTTATACACTGCTCGAAACTCGCTACATCCTGCCTGAGAAAGGTATCTGCCTCTTCTTCTGTGATGGTCATCCCTAGTTTGACATCGGCTCCGGTGTGACCATAACCAATCGTCTCCACAGAGCTAGGGCACAGGTACGCCATAAGACGAAGACCTTCAAACCTCTTGATGAGAGCTAGTCCATTATTAGAGATTCTCACGTAATTACATCAGCGTGATCTTATTTTGACAATCAGTGAATCAAAAAGCAACGCAAACACAGATGCTGCAGTACCCATCAGCAACGACTGAGCAGGATGGACTGAGTCATGAAAAGTGAGACTAACAAGACCAGATAAGGTGGTGAGAGCAAACACCAAAAATAACGATGTCAGCAGTGTCATCCTGCTAACCAGAAAACAAGTTAAAGAAAAGACAATCGTTGCTGGGGCAGCGATCAAATAAGCAGTTTTTATTAAGGGTAGTGAAAGTTTGGTCACACTCCCTTCGGACAAAACCAAAAGAGAACCTAACCAAATTTCAAAAAAAGTTCGAGGAAACAAATTTATAGCCCGAACCATCCCGTAGGATCTAGACACGGTCACCAAAGAAAAGCTAAACGTATACTAGCTTGACCTAGTTTTCAAAATTTACGCAGCTGTGTAAGTAACTCGATAGACACAAGGAGATCGATCTTTTTTTTCTACATAAAGATAGTTCTCGATAGAAGCTCCTACTGAGAAAGTGAAAGAAACATCTTGACGATTAGAAATCTTAGGAGCCTTGACTTCTCCAACTACAGTGCCATCCGTGCCACTACGAATGTAGATGCGGCCAACAGCGTGAGAGCCTGCTTGCAAAGTAACAGTCCCAGTTCCTGTTGCAGATGAGGTAACAGCGAAAAGATCAGCTCTTGGTTCAGAACCCTCAGTGGTGTCTTCAGTAATGGAGTTGACAGTGATGTTTCCCCCATCCTCAGTCCGATACTGTCTGAAGCGAGTAATTCCTGCGGGGTTGGCACCAAGCTCTCGATTAAAAGTGAATTGAGCCACGGTTAATTAATACTGCGATGTTTATAGTCTACCGCTTTTGCTTTAATTTAATAACTAACAATTTACTGACACCCTAGAGTAGGGTAAAGTGCTACTCACTGCAGCTAATGACCTACTCTCGCAAGAACGCTCTCATTTATCAACTGACTGAATTTATAGAAAAATTCAGACCAGGGTTTATTAACAGAGGGTGGGTCAAGAAGATTAGAGAGTACTGTCGTGAAGACTGGGCAGAATGGCGTACTGGTCTTGTAATGAAAGAGTTAGATAATCAAATTGAAGATCTTCACGCTCTATGGAAAATTGAGGAAGACGAAAAAAATCAACCCCTTTACAGCGAAACAGCTCCAGATGGATCAGAAGCACAAGAATTTTTAGGTGGAGAAATGCGTCTTACTTCGCCTTGGACTTCCGAGCGCGAGCCTTAGATTTAGCTGAAGCTGCTTTACCAGACTTAACGCAGTTAGGGACCATTCGGTCTCCTTTTTTCTTCATGCCCTCTTGAACGTAACCGTCCCAGCAGGTTCCTTGCTTAGCCATTGTTTTTAGATGCTTTGTAGGCACGAGCTTTTTTGCCAGCTCGTTTGGCTTTTTCAGTATTCGCTACATGAGTATTTACTGGTTTACCTCGTGTGGCGGCTTTCTTTTTTTCATCAGTAGCTTTCCTCTCCTCAGCAGACATCGAAGCCCACGCTGCTTTAGGAAGGTAACGCTCGGTGCGTCCTTTTTCTCTCGCTTTATCGGCCATGTCCTCCCAAAGAATTTTTAAGCATCTCAAGTCTATTAGCTTGGCCTCTGTGTGTCTGAGATGCTTTGTCTAATTGACTAACAATTTCTGTAAGCTCGTTTTCAGTCTCGGTTTCAGGCATCGGTTGTCTCTCCTGATCACGAATAGGTCCACCAAAAAGCCAAGCATCACAAGTTCTACTTCCTGCACACTTGAACTTAAACAACTGACAATACCCAAGATCAGCTAACTCCATAACTTCTCTAGGATCAGCCGCTTTTGTTTCGTTAATACCTTTTTCAATGCAACCAAGAACTAGATCTGACTGATCAAACGCAGCGCAGTTACCGCACCTAGCGGTCTTAACAGTATCTAGATCAGTCTTCCATAGCTGCGCTTTTTCTTCCCAAAAACCGGGGTCAGGAACGGCAGGGTTAAGTGGACCGTACCCATAGTTTTCAATAGTCCAATCTCTGTTTTTTATATTGTCCTCAATGTCTACGGTGGCAAGGGGGCAAGCACCGTTTACTTCTGTGATTTTTTTATCGAGAAATAGTTCGCTTTGGAGGTTACTCATGAGATTAATTTTTCTTTTCGTGCTCTTCACGAGTCTGCCAGTCCTCTTTACCCCATTTTGAAAGTTTGTTTTTACTTGATTTTTTACCTTGGTACTTTCCGCCCATGTCTTTGTAGTATTTTGTCGCTAACTGCATAGCGCGTGCAGAGTGACCGCCCATTTTTTTACGTGCTTTAGCCTTCGCACGAGCCCATTTCTCAGGGTGTTTTTTCTTCGCAGTTTCAGCCAAGATCAAAGCCTCCCTGAAGTGTTGCGCTCGTCTTTCTTACCACGCTCGCGTTCAATCTTGTACTTTTTAGCACGTGTTTTAGCGCGTGTAGCCTTACTCATCTCAGCCCTACGGTCACCTTTCTTAGTACTTTCGTAAGTACCTTTTTTCAAATCCCCAGACTTCTGCAAAGTACTGACTGCAATAGCGTAAGCAGAATCCTTCGACATTTTAGGATTCTCTTCGCGGATACTATGCACTGCCTTACTCAAGATATCGTGCTTATCTGCCATTGCGAAGTGGAGCTAGAGTAGTTTTATTCTACTTGAAAATCTGATGTCGTTTATTTTCAACAACTGGTCAGAGATTGTTGGAGTCGCAGGTGCTGCTCACTTGGTAGCTCTCGCAGTTGTCAACCTCACCCCCACACCTAAAGACAACGAGGCTTATGCTCGTTTCTACAAAGTTATTGAAAAGTTTGCCGGTATCATTACCAAGGTGGCTAAAAAGTGATTATGCGGTCTTCGGAAGAAGAAGCGTTTCATACTCCATCCAATCGGTAAGTATCGAAGGGGGAGATTTTATTTCTTGCTGATTAACCCAGTCAAGAATTTTTTCTTCCCTTTCCATTGTCCAAAAGTCTTGGCTCCTGTACCACACGAACCACGGTGTGTCGCTTTTTATTAAGTTGCACTCACCGCAGCACCCCACAAGGTTGTGACGCTCGTTTTTACCTCCTTTCGATTGAGCTAAAACGTGATCTAACGTGCTGGGTTTTGAACGTCCGCAGTACGCGCAATCAGGCCACTTATCGAGAATACTTTTTCTAAACCGTTTGCGAGCAGACCGTTTCTGTAAACAACAAAGGTTGAATACAAGATCATTTTCGCTCACAGGCACGTGCGCGTTTAGATGTACATATTCTAACTAAATATTATCAATATCTACAATGTTTAAATTGTCTCAAGAATAAGAAGACCAGAAGAGGAGACTGCTTTAGCAATAGGACGCCAAGGGTAGTCTCCTGCCACCCAACTCGAAGGCTGAGCTGCAGTCGTAGTAAAACCACTTGCACTCGGATCAACGTAATAGAAATACCCTGTAGATAACCCAGTATTATTGTAACCAATAGAACGAGGAGCATTAATAGTGACTGGCTCTCCGCTTGCCACGGTTGCTTGAGCGCTGCCAATAAAGTTGTTTCGAGAAGAAATTGTGGGAAGAGCTGAGGAACCAGGAGCACCAACTACGGCAGTACCGTAACCTGAGTTTCCGCCGTCTGCGTAAGCTATAACGACTCGATCATTTGTAGAGTCGTAGGTGGCGGAAACGTAGTCACTAGCTGCAGAATTAAAAACAACTGCATTACCAAACGAAATAGAGGAACCAGAGACAGTACCAACAATGGCAGTACCGTAATTTGAGTTATCGAAGTCATAGTAAGCTATAGCGACTTTATTATTTGTAGAGTCGTAGGTGCTTGAGATCCTGTAAGAGTCAGCAGACTCAAAAACAACTTCAGTACCGAATGAAATAGATGTACCGGAAACAGTACCTACAATGGCAGCACCGTAATAAGAGTTTCCGCCGTCGCAGTAAGCTATAACGACTCGATCATTTGCAGAGTCGTAGGTGGAGGAAATGTAGTAAGTATCAGCAGAATTAAAAACAACTGCAG
>MDTG01443755.1_pt1 | contig 13970 bp, 2 predicted proteins | sample 811421 | NCBI WGS metagenome assembly MDTG01 (sample SAMN05326645, study PRJNA326480) | marine metagenome | isolation source: seawater | place: Pacific Ocean: South East | collected 2011 | reverse complement strand
TCGTAGCATTACCTTGCAGTCAAGATCACAAGCGTGTTGGTGAAGGAGATGTGGGTCTAAATACAGGTGGAATGGGTGCCTACGCTCCTGCACCTATTGTCACAACAGAGGTTCAAAATGCGGTAATTTCACAGATTGTTGAGCCTATGTACTCTTATCTCTCGTCCCAGGAAATCCCCTATCGGGGGTGCCTGTATGTTGGTTTGATGATCAATTCTGAGGGTTGTCCTTTTGTTGTGGAATACAATGTCCGTTTTGGAGACCCCGAAACACAAGTTACTATTCCGCTAATATCCAGCGATCTTTGTGATCTTCTTCTGGCTGTTGCAAATGGTGAATTATCCAATTCTATGCCTACTTTCTCAGATGCACATGCACTAACAGTTGTACTTGCAGCTGAAGGATATCCCGGTACTCCGGTCAAGGGAAGATCAATCACGGGTGACGCTGATACGGGTTGGTCCATGTTCTCAGACGGTAAATCGATTATCCACCATGCAGGAACAGGATTAGTTGATGGGGTTTTAGTATCCACAGGTGGTAGAGTTCTGGCAGGAACGGGTATTTCAGGTAATTCATTGAAAAACGCAAGAGAGTTAGCATACAATCGTCTTTCTGAAGTGCAACTTGAAGGATCTTTTTTTCGAAGAGATATTGGGCATAAAGTACTGGAAAACTAGTGTTTTACCATTCCAAATTTCAGATGCCGTACCCGTGACCGTTATTAACACAAGTCAGGTGGGCGCGATGCTACAGCCTACAGGCTGAAACACCGAGAGGAAAAAACATGGATACAGAAGCGAATGAAACAATGGACGAAAGCCCCGAGGTCTACGGATTTTTGGGTCCAGTCCTCATGATTGCGATGTTGGTCATCGCGTTCATAGGGGCGTCCATTGGATGGATCGATTTGGCAGACTCTGCCACACAGACCGAACTTGGCTTGACAACCGTTGTTCTGCTACTAGCAGGAGTAATTGGATTGGCAGCCCGACCCACCATCTCATCCTCTCTTGGTGGTTTCGGGACAACAGCAGTTGTGGTTTTCATCGGCGCTATTTTGGTGGTCATAGGTCAAAGTATGGATCAAGGAATTCTTTCACTAGTCGGTGCATTTACATTGATTTTAGTGCATTTATTTGAAAGAAGTGGTCGAATTGAAGAGGCAAATCTAGCAGTTGGAGCCATATCCGGTTTTATGTTTGCATTGGCATTAGGAGCGGCTGCGACAATTTCCGAAGGAGGTAACGCAAACGTAACTTACTCCTTAGCAGATGCAAATAGAGCATACGGCATGACAGTATTCATGTCTTTCTGGTTACTTTCGTTAGTCCTGAGTGTGGTATTAGTCACAATTCTGAGGGGTAGAACTCAATTTATTCCACCAGGTTCAGGTCGATGGTTCCGAGGTCTCCCGGACGTCCTCTCTAAAGATGTACCAATCGCATTCGGAGTATGGGCTACTCTTCATCTCATCAGTTTGTTCACAATCAAACAGTTAGCAGACAGCGACATGTATAACATTGGAGTATATCTCGGTAATTGGTGGGCTGTTGGAATTGGTTTATTCGTTCTACTAGTTGCTTATCTTCGAACGGAAGGATGGGCCGTAGTGTCAGGATTAGTTGCTGTAAATCTAGTGGTTTACACTCTTGGATTCATGCAGGAAAATACGATGATCAATGAACTAATCAAGTCCAATGATTGGCTTACTGACACTTTTAACGTTTGGTTCACAGATACTCGAGGAGTTATGATGTGGTTCTCCCTTTGGTTTTTCCTTAATTTCGCAGTAGTCGCGGCAGGAAGAAGAGGTAGATTTGGGCCCGTAGCTTACAGAAGAGAGCCGGGATTAGCCAGCCAGTGGGTTGGGAAAAATGGCTATCCATTAGTAATCGGCGCGGCTCTGGTATTCGGTTTCATGATACGAGTTGTTTGGAATATACTCCCAGCGATGAACGGTTCAGGAACAGGACTCTGGGATATGACCGGTGGCTCTGACCCTTGGTACATGAAGCGAGCTGTTGATTACGTTGTCATGCATCAAAGTCATTTCATTATCGATGCAGATCGTTACTATCCTCTGGGTGGAGTTAATCCTCGTCCTCCACTGTTTACATGGAGTCTTGCTCTAGGTGGAATGGCAATCAACGCAATCACTGGAATTGAACTGGAAACCGCAGTTTGGTTCAGCGTAGTAGCAATGCCAGCAGTATTTGGAGCATTGATTGTTCTTCCTGTGGCAGCATCTGCCCGCACATTACACTCCAAGACTGCCGGCGGTATCGCAGCATGGCTGATTGCATTGATGCCTAGCCATGTAGGGCATTCTACTCTTGGATTAGCAGATCACGATGCGTTTGTGATATTATTTATCTCCACTGCATTCTATTTCTGGATTAGAACCGTTCAGACTATCGATGACAGTAAATTATTGAAGGATTCAGGAATGAATCCAATGTTTTTATTGAAAGGAATTCAGGAATCATGGAAGGTTAGCCCCCAAACCATGGTCCTCTCAACCCTAGCTGGTTTGTCCTTTGCGACAACAGGACTCGGTTGGAAAGGATTCGTGTATGGTCCTGGTATTGTATTCTTAATTTTTGCAACCCAGATTCTTCTGAACATGTTCCGGCGCCGAGATAGTATGATTTTGACTGCTGCGGCAATAAACATGATGCTCGTCACACTTCTGACTGTATTTCCCGTGTATGGACACAATCAGTTGAATCTGCTCTTTGATCCGTCCGGTCTTCAGCCAATGTTCTACATCGCTGGCTTAACCATCGGCCTAGGGTGGGTTGCAACCTCTTTCAGAGACAAACCGTGGTTACTAGTTCTCGGAGCCACTGTTGTTCTAGCGTCTACTTTCGTAGGAATTCTTGCATTCTTACAATTCGTCCTAAAAGTCTACAATGGTTGGGATATTCTCTTTACTGGTGGATATTATTTCTCTGCAAACAAAATATTCGGGACAATTGCTGAAGCACAGGCGCCAAATCGTGCGACCCTCTTCGCTTCATATGGACCAGTAGTTACCATAATGGCTGTATCTTATGCCGTCAGGGGAATTTGGGTCGGTCTCCGTAGAAATGATCAAAGTGAGATGTTTTTGGGCGGATGGGTATTAATCGCTGCATACATGGCATGGAGTGCTGGTCGATTTATCTTCAATGCAACCCCTGCTATGGCAATTGCTGGTGCCGTTTCCATTGTTATGCTTTGGAAGACCGTGGGTTCAGCTGAGTTTGTAAGATCTTGGAGAAGAAAAGGTACCAGTACACCTGGAGCCCGAGTAAAATCGATAGGTAGTGCCGCTAGATCTAATCCATTGGTACCAGCGGTTTTCTTGGTCTTCTTACTTGTAGCATCTCAACATATGACCTATGGTCTAGATTCTGCCATCCCTAGAGGTAGTGAAGAGAAGGCAGATGTTGATTTCGCCATTCATAATTTGCCCCCTGAAATTTTCAGAACACCCATTCCATTCACTTCGTTGAGCTTACTTAGCAACAGTTATCCTGAAACTGGCACTACTGCTTACGATGCCTACTGTCAAGGGTGTAGATATATGGGGACCTTTGGACCTGGTTTTAATGGTCAAGATTGGAACAGGGCCTATGATTGGTTAGCGAATCAGGACACAGACGTTTCTTTCAGCGAAAGGCCGGCATTTGTTTCTTGGTGGGATTATGGATTCCAAGCATTGGCACAGGGGCAGCACCCATCAGTATCAGATAACTTCCAGTCAGGAATCCCTGCAACAGGTAACATGTTGCTGGCAAATAGCCAAGAAGATTTACTGATGCTATTTATTGTGAATCTTGCAATGGGTGATATGGTCTACAATGATGGGGCCTTTTCCACAGATTTCAGATCTGCATTACTCTCTCACTTGTCATCTGCTCAAATCGATGAACTATATTCTGTTATTTCCACTGGTGAAGATACAGAATTCCTACTTGCTCGTTCAATGAGTGTTATCGAGAGTAGTGGTGATACCTACCTCCTAAATGGCCATCACTTAGATGAAAACGGATTCAGTGATCCAACAGAAGTGTGGGAAGTCTACCATAACGGTGAAGTAATCTCAGAACCAGGTAGTTCTGATACTGCGGCCTGGAGTAGTTTTAATTCAACCGTTGGTACATCCGCAGAAAGAACCAACGAAACGTCTCATTATGTGATAGGAGGGTATTGGTATACTTCTGATATTCTTGTAGGTTTGTCCGATCCATCTACTGCTCTTCATCGTCAGAATGTTAGATTTGCATTAGCACGCCAAATGCTTCAATCCTCCCTTGAACTACAGGAATTAGTAGATGTTTACCATCAAATTACTAACGATGTAGAATACAATGTTCCTTCATACGAAGGTGGGCCTGGGGAGACCCTAAACAGAAATCATGACATACGATACTTTGCCGTCGATAACCGTCTTTACCCAGTCGGTGGGTTATACAATGCCATGGCTGGATACCATAGTTACAATCCAACTGGAATTTTCTATGCTCCAACGACTCTTTCTGGTTTAGATCCTGACATGTACATCAAGTCGGTATACCAGACTCAAAGAGGGGATGGGCCCGTAATACCGAGAACTCAAGCTGAGTATGAAGAGGAGTACTTGCTGGATGTAACCAAACAGGCCAGCGGTGCAACTGTTGATCTTATCGAATTAGTTGACATTGATTATCAGCAAAGATCTGATTTCTTTGATACAATGGTTGCCAGAACCTACGTGGGATATGGTTCAACATCTCTAGGTCTATCTGGAAATCCGTCACAACCAGGGCAGCAATTTGGAGGTGCTAAATCCCAAGGTACACCTGATTCAGTCCTCCAGAATGCACGTCCTTTGCCAGGTGCTATGATGAACCATTTCGTTATTGCAAACTGGTACAACGACGGAACTGGAGAAGAGGATAATAACAACAACAGTATTCCTGATGTCCAAGAAAATGTGGGATACGCAAACACGGGAACTAAGATTCTGAAATATTATTCCGGCGCTACTCTAACTGGAACAGTTGAGTTGGGAGACTTTGGAGTTGTTCCAAATGCCCGTCTACTCATTGAGAGGGATGCGTTTTCAGGAGAAGAAGAAGTCCAAAATAATGGAGAAGTCATTGATAGTGATCCTAGAGATTGGTGGGTACCAATCGGTTCTGTAGATGCTGACGAGAACGGAGAATTTTCATTCATCGTTCCTGCGGGCCGCATTCGAGTTTCGGCAATGACAGGAGTTGTAGACCTCCAATCAGACAGGGATGCTATTACATCTGCAAAAGGTAACCAAAATGCTTGGAACATGTGGGACAGCGATTTAATGGCGCCATCAGCTAATGGAGAAAGAAATGTCAACCCAATTACTGCCATTCTAGGTAATGTATCTGGGCAGCAATGGTTAGGCGAGACATTTGTCAATGTTTCAGGGGCAGCAGGACATAGTAACGGAGAAGAGGTCGTAGAGGTATCTATTGTGGTAGAAGCATCTGGAGTTACCGGTCAAATAGTATTCACAGGAAATGATGAGTTTGAAGGCAATCCTGTAGCAGAATTGGACATTGAGATTACCAATATTTGGGACGAAGTGGATACTGAAAGCTATTCTTTGAGAACAAGCAATGGAACCATTACAGGAGAAGATCTTCGCTTTAGTGGAGAAGGTGAAGCTATGTTTACCGGACCTGGTGAAGTTATGGCGAGCGGAACGATATCTGTCTCTGATTTCACTGGGAACTATACAAGGGCTATTCTCGATGGGCACTCATTTACTGGAAATGGAGTCTTTGAAGGAATTGGTGAACTTATTGGTACTGTGTACCATGAAAATGGAACAGAGATATCTGACCCAGTTTCTTGCAACAACGAGACCGTTCCTAATGGAGAACTTGTTTGCTTGATGAATGGTACAAGTGATGAATTCCAAATTGTTGGAAAGGTTAAGGCGGACGGTAGATTTACTTCAAATGGTACTGCATTATTCACCACTTTCATGGAAAGGCGTTCCTTTACTGGAACAGGGTCATTCATTATCGATGATAGCGACTTAACTCTGGAACATTACGGAATTTTCAATGGTTCAGGGACATTTGTTGGAACTGGAACATTCAGCGGAGATATGGTAAAACCGGGAAGTTTCCATCTGATTGATGCTATACCCGGTGAATACTATGTCAGGGTAACCTATCCTAACGGGGAAACAAGTGTTGTACCTCAACCTCTAGTTGTTCAAAATCAGGCGACTGAAGGAATAGTACTTTCAGTCCCTGCTGCTCATGTTTCTGGTATTATTGAGGACGAGAATGGAACTGCATTACCTGGAAGAGTCCACCTAGTAGGGCCAAACGGTAGCGCCTCCGATACATCCTCCTCATGTGTTGAAGTAGGATATGCTCCATGTTTCATCGATACAGATGACAATGGTTCGTTTGAATTCGGTCCAGTTACAAAGGGCAACTATTCGTTGTTGGTTGATAGTGACATGGATGGTTTCAGTGAGACTTTTAGGATGTTCATGGTGAATGATGATGATAGTCAGAATGTTACGATGAACGACCCTATTTCAACATTCCATGACATACAATTCCATTTGTTTGATGATGGATTACCAGTAGAACTGGCGGATGGGGATACGATTAATTTCACGAATGCTTATATTAACGAAATGGATCCTATTGTCGCTCTGTATGATGAAAACACTCAGATGTATAATGTGGAAATGCCTCCGGGTGTTTGGTCTGTTACACACTCCTTGAACGGATCTAAGCAGTTCTTTTCAGAGTTTGACTTCACCGATGTGAATGCAGGACCTCAAGACATTACAACTCAGTTCAACTATGTTGAAAGTACCACAGTGACAGGATATTTGACATATGTCTTAGATGCGAATAAGCCGGAAGCAGATTTACTTCCGCTGGCCAATGGAATTGAAGTCACAGCTCATTGGGGTTCAATTGATGTCTCTGCATTAACCGATTCCAATGGAATGTTCAGTATGCTTTTACCTGTGGGAGTTGAGGCAAATTTCACTTTCCTTACGGTTTCCAGTCAGATGACAATCTCTGAGCAGCATGTGGTAGTCGAGGACATGGTTCTCAACCTAACAGCAGAACCAAGCTACATCATCGGAGGATCAGTTGATATGAACCGCGTGGGTAACCAATATGACATTGGAATAGTTGATTTCAGACCAATTCAGGTTGTTGCCACAAGTTCAGAACATTCAGGTTCATTTGTATTTGATGTAAGTCCAGATGGAAGATTTAATGGTAGAATATTGCCGGGTGTGTGGAACCTTGATGTTCTTGATGAGAGGATGAATGTTACTTCTTTGTCAGTAAACCATACAGACAACAATGAATCATACGACATTATGGCTTATCCTGAGAACATCACTGTAGATGTACACATTTTCACTGATCATACATTAGATCAAAATGAGACTAATGGTACAATGCGTACTGTAGGATTCCAGTTAGTACCACTCGAAGGTTCATCTCATGGAGTTGTAGTAGAAGTCCTAGAGAATGGGACAGAATGGATATCCGATGGAGTGGCTAGAATTACAGTTGAAGCAGGGGCATACCGCTTAGTTATCGGTCAACAAGACCCACTAGATCCAAACTCCACCGTTTGGAACACAGGTTTCGTTGGTGATATCCCCGAAGGGGTCTATGGTTTGAGCAACGGTACTGAACAATTAGTCGTCCCACTTGCACCAGAATGGTTGACCAATGTTAATCTAACAAATCAATCCGGTGGCCAAGTTGCTCAGAGAATTGTTACATTCATCTCTGCAGATGACTCATCAGTATCGTTTACCAAGTATGTTAACGAAAGTGGTGTAATCAGTGATTATCTACCTGAAGGAGATTGGATTGTTGCGGTCGATCCATACATCTTCGGTTCCGACCAAATGGCGGTGTACAGAGGATTGGTCTCAATTGACGAATCCTCCGCTCCCGTAGATTTGTCTATTCAAACAGTAACGTCTGCTCATTACCGAATCAATTTGACAGATGAATCAAATGACCAAGCTCTCCAGAGTTATGTATTGACTGCCAATAGCGATGATGGTTTGGGTGAAATTACATTGTCATCGACTGGTGAAGATGGTATTGTTGATGTACATCTAATGCCTGGAAATTGGTCTGTTTCATTGAATAGAACTGATGGCCAGACGAGATGGATTATTGATGATTTTAGTATCGGTGATTTGTCGAGTAGTAATGGTTCAGAGGAAATATCCGTCGAAGCAGAACGTTGGGTCAATCTTGGAGGTAACCTCTTCTGGGATCTTGATAATGATGACCTATACGATGCAAACGAAGGTGTAGGTGGAACAAATGTAACAATCACAGACAATTTGACGGGAGAATCAGTCATCGTTGTCAGTAACGAAGAAGGCACATGGTCCGAATTTGTTCAAGTTAAAAGAAATTTTACAATCGCAGCGGCCAAAGAAGGTTTCAGTTCCAATCAAGAATTTGTTGAAATATTGATTGATACAGTAAGCATCGACCTTGAAATGGCAGCGGCTCTAGTTCCAGTTTCAGGTAATGTGGATATTCTTCCTGTTGAGCGGTGGGATGATATTTCATCGTCTACGTCGATTGTTCTTCACCCTGGAATTGGATTCGAGAGAGATTCGGTTTCTCCTGAATTGGTGATGGAAGATGGTAATTGGACCGGTGAATGGTCAGCAACAATTGAACCAGGTGATTGGGTAGTTTACGTCGTATATGAGTCCTCAGATTTATCTGAATCTCAAGTCGGTATTGCTGCATTGGATGCAAGCATCAGCGATGGTGGCGAAGTGAATATTACTTTAGAGAATGCAGGTAAAATTCGAATTGGAACACAATGGACTGATTTCGAAGGTTCTCAACATACCCTATCTGATACATCCGTAAATGGAGCGGAGATGATATCCTCCCCATCAGTTAGTTTCAATATTGTTTCCAAAGGAGCTGGATGGAACTTAACCGTAGATTCAACTGGAGGTATTGAGATGTTGATGCCTGCAGGAACAGTTAGTATGGAAAGTGAATTCCATACAACTGAAAAGGACACATTGATGGAATATTCTGCAGGTCAATCTGTGACCGTAGGTGAATCTCAAGAATCCCCTCTATCAATGTTAGAATTTAATCGTCGAGAAGATCTATCCCTCAATATCACTGTGATTAATGTTGTTGGTGAAGCAGATGAACTAGATGGTGCAGAAGATGTTGTTCTATCTCCTGCTGGAATTTCATATAATCCGGTTACATATACTTTCAATGTTGACTTTGAAGGAACCACTGCAGTTGAAACATACACTGTTTCTGCAGATATTGTGGGTAGTGATTCGTCATTGTGGACTTTAGAAATCCGTAATGAATCTGTTGCAGATGATACAGCAGATGGTGCTTGGAATAGCACTTGGACAATCCAAATGGGTCTTGAGGATGGAGTAGATCAAAATCGTAATGTCACATTACGAGTGAATGGGCCGAATCAGACCGATTCTCGACATGCAGATCTTGGTCATGCATTGAATATTCGATTTACTGCTAGCGATAGTTCTGTTTACAATGAGAAAGTAACAGTACGAGTTCCTCAGACTCATGATATTGGTTTTGATGATTCATCAATCCAACCAGTATACGGTGTTAAGCCAGGAGATTCCACACGAATCGAATTGACAATAGAAAACGACGGAAATGGTGATGACACGATTCTAGTAAATCTAAGCACATTAGCTCCTTCTGATTGGAATGTTCTCGGTGCATCATCGATTACAATGTCTGCTGACTCATTGCAACCTTACAGTTTCGATGTGATAGTACCATCTAATGCGACTGCTGGTGAATATGACGTAACTCTACGTCTAACATCTGAAGATGGTATTACTACCTCAAATCGTACGATTCAAGTTAAGGTTGCTAGACCAGTCATTGAGATAGTAGATGATTCATGGACAACAGAATCTAGTACACCTCCTCTCGCAGGTCAACTAACAGAAGTCTATGTTTCAGTAAGGAATACCGGAATTGTTGATGCTACTGGCATTGTCCTTGAAGCAGTATTGAAAGAATCTGCGATATCTGATGCCATTGAATCGTCAAGGCTTTCCGAATCGAAGGATATCCCAGCCGGAGAGACTGTCAATTATTCATTTATGGTTGATTATTCTGATTGGAATTCTGGAGAATCACCATGGCTAGAATTTACTGTTAACAATTCGGGCCAAATTTTCGAAGATCCTCAGCCTGAGCCTAAGTATTACACTGAATCATTGGCAGCCCCAGGCGCAGAATCGACATCTACATGGCTCCCACTCTTGGTAATCGTGATTGTTGGACTAATTCTGTATGGGGCCACAAAGATTCGTGGCGGAAGAAGGCCATTCTGATTGCCATTTAATTTGGGAGTCTGATCAATTGCCATTAGACAGGAGTAAAGTCCAACTTCTACCGGAACCTGAAGAACCCGGGATGATGACAGTAGTTGATGTGGATGCTCCAGGTTATGACAAAATCATATCACGTCCAATAAATTCCCAAAAAGGAGAGCGGTCATGGAGAGGTTTTGCGTTAGTGGTATTTTTAGCTTTGATCGTAGTATCTTACCCTACAATTGAGTCCATCTTATTCGGACCGTTAATCCCTACCTCTGAATGGGCATTTGAAGATACAGGGATCAGGGATCTTCAAAATCAAGGACTGGATGGAACAGGCGTCCACATCTGTATGGTTGACACTGGAATAGATCTTTCACATCCAGCGTTATCAGATGTTAAATTTGCAGGATTTCTAGATTTAGTGGGAGATGACCCAGAAGGTCCACCCGTTGAATATGGTGTAGATCATCATGGAACAATGATGGCCGGTATTTTGTTTTCCAATGGAGCATTCAAAGGAATTTCAACTGGGTCCACATTATCAGTTGCAGCAGCACTAGGGCCATCTGGGTTTTCCGTAAAGGACGGTGCAGTTGGTGAAGCAGTCGAATGGTGTTGGAGGACTCAAGGTGCTGATATAATCAGTTTATCTTTGGGAGGTGAAGCTGATCCGACAATGGCTATAGGGGGGCCAACTGTTACTTCCGTTGAGGATGCTTTGGAAGCAGGAGTTTTCGTGGTAGCTGCATCTGGTAATCAAGGTGAAAATTCATCTGATGTGTCTACCCCTTCATCGATAGAACGAGTAATCGCGGTTGGGGCAATTGACAGGGCTGGAATTGTATGGAAAGACACCTCAAAAGGTGCAGATTATCTGGATGGGGAAATTAGAATAGATCCTCATAAGAAACCAGAAGTTTCAGCACCTGGAAAGGACGTAATATCAACAAATGATCCTTCCCTGAGTATTCCATATGCATCAAGTAGTGGTACATCTGTATCAACGGTATTTGTAGTCGGTTCTTTAGGATTAATTTTAGAAAAAAATAGCGAAATAATTGAGCTATACGAGCAAACGAATGGAAGTAGTGCCAAGATAGATTTAATCAAACAGTCGTTAAGGCAATCTATGATCGGGAATGAACATGATTTGCGGACCGGATATGGCAATTTGGATGCCCTTTCTTGGGAGCGAAATATCCGACAATCGCTATCCTGAGCCCCGTTTCGTTTCTTGTATTATGATATTTTTAATATATTTTGATATTTTTTTTGATATTTATTAATTTAAATGATATTTTTTATGGGAGAATTATACATGAATCGTCACACTAATCGCCATACTGTTATACACAAGCAGATTTTGTCACCGACATGGACACCCAACGCTCTATCAGTCTCAGTTTGATTTTGTTGATGTTGCTCAGTACACTTACACTTCTGGTTGGTCCAGTGGAAGAGGTAAGCGCTGCAACGGCTCAAGGAACAATCACCAGCGATGAAGTCTGGTCTGGAACTCATACGGTGACTGGAGATATTTTGATTACAGCTGGTGCCAAGGTAATCATTCAACCAGGAACCACAATTAGTTTGAATAATGGTACCATGATTACTGTTAGAGGTAATTTGTGTGCGGGCGATATTTCCTGCGGTTCCAGTGGAATGGCAAATAATGGTTCGAGAATTCAATTCACTTGGGCCGATCCTGGAGATTCATCTCAATATGGTGATTGCTATGATGGGGCATTGGTGAATGGATATAGCAACATCGATCCATCTTGTGGAGAAGGCATCCTCCTCAAGGATAGCATAGATGTTGGGCAAACTAAACTTAATCACGTTTCTATCGTAAATGCATACGGTCTTCCGGCCCAAGTTAGTCAAGTAAATAATGAATTCAGGATTGCATCTCTCGTCCTAGATGGTGCAAGTCCTACTCTTGAAGGACTAAAATTCCAAGGAATCAATACTTCTTCTGTTCTTGCTTTGAACCTCGCAACGCCTACGTTCATCGGTGGAGAATTCGTAAATGGTGATGATGAAACAGAGGTTGCTGGTCAAGGAGTACAAATATATGGTGCAGGCACCTCTTTCACACCTGTAGTAATGAATAGTCCAGTCTTCACAGGGAGCTCAAAAGGATGTGGACAACAAGATGGTGGTAGACATGTTCTTTGGGCAGAAGATTCCTATGTTTTGATTGATCATCCGGGTGTCGCATCCGGAGATTTTGGATTAAGAATTGACGATTCGGCTGGAACAGTTACAGGCGCAACAATTTCTGTGACATGTGCCGCAATTGACGTAAATGGACCAAAGCGAGTATCGGGTGTCAAAATTCCGTTAGTTATTACAAAATCTTCTCTTACAACTGCAGATAAAGCTGGGATAACCATCTATGACGATGCCAATGTCGTATTTTCACATTCTACAGTTGAGGGTTCATCTGAAGGTTCGGGAGTTATTGTAAAAAGTTCTGAAGCACATATTCACGATAATGTAATCGGCCCGATTGGAGGCTACAATGGAATTTGGCAATTTGGAAGCTTTGATACGATTATCGAAAATAACACGATACAAAATACAGCGCGTGAGCCTGTGATTATTGGAGATTATCACACGGGAGAATCAGGTTGGGGTGGATTAGTATCTTACCCTTCAAGATCTCATTTGTCTAATAACACAATCAATCATGTACCTACTCAACAATGTCTCAGTGAAAGAGTATGGGACAAATTACTGACCAAAGGATTCTTTTGTCCTGCAATTCATGTATACCGATCAGCCATGACTCTGAAAGACAATACAATTACTGTTAACGGAACAGATGAAATTGATGCAATGAGAATCATCGGATCTCTGGCGAACGTGCAACGAAATACCATTGACGCTCCTGGAACCGGTGCAAGAATTGTTCATTGGAATGATGGCAGTGCTAACGCAATTGAGAGAGGGAGCATTACATTCTTTGCAGAGAATCAATGGAGTAGCGTAATGCAAACATACAACGTAACCAAGAGTGCAATTACAGTTCAATCTGAAAATTTACCCCCTGTGCAAGCAGGAACAAATGCGACAACTCCAGTTGGATTATTTTGGCCAGAAGGTAACGCGAATCAGGGTTACGTATACCCTCCTTTAATGATTACATCTGATAAGAAAAACATGACTCCCCATGATTTTCCATTAGCAAATGAAATGTTGAACAATTCAACGGTTTTGACGTTTGCAGATGTGAATTTTGATGTGGAAGATGTATACATTGGCCAACTCCCGGTGAAATGGTCTGCTCAGGTGAGGGAGGCTGAATTGGTTAGATTTTACGCGTCTGTTAATAATATTCGAGTTTCTGATGCCTCTATTGTTGTAAAGGATGCAGTTGGCAATGATTTGTACGACCTAGAAACTGGAGACGATGGTTGGACAGAATGGATTTCTCTTCCAAAGGATTTCCATCTTGATTATCGAGGTCTTGGTCCAAACGACAATGATCCTGACAACTTTGCAACAGCCCCAGATGAGAATTCATGTAATGATGGAATTGACAATGATGGGGACAATAAACCGGATGCTCAAGATC
>MDTG01343838.1_pt1 | contig 13971 bp, 13 predicted proteins | sample 811421 | NCBI WGS metagenome assembly MDTG01 (sample SAMN05326645, study PRJNA326480) | marine metagenome | isolation source: seawater | place: Pacific Ocean: South East | collected 2011 | reverse complement strand
CTGCAATTTCGCCAACGCGAAGCAGGCGTTCAACCGGTGCGCCTGCGCTGGTTACTTCTGCCGCTAACGCTGTTTGTCAGCCATAACCTGTTGCAGGCGCGAATCCCCAGCGACGCTGCGCAGTGGGCTCAATTCAACTTGCCACACAAGCTGCTGGTCGCTGGCATCAACAGCACAAGCGCGCAGCTCGACTCGCTGGTGAATGGCGATCAACCACCCGTTGCGGTTGATATCAGCGCCCTGTCGCGCCTTGACCTCAGCGGCACGCCGTTGCTCAGCGGGCCGGGTAAAGCGCGCAACGTATTGATTGTCACGCTGGAAGGCATACCCGGCGCGTATATCGAACCGAGCCGCCATGCATTGCGCAGCCGTTATAACGAAGACCTGATGCCGCGCCTCAGCGCTTGGGCGCATCGCGGCATGCTTACCAGCGATTATGTACTGCACAGTCATCAGACCATTCGCGGTCTCTACGCGATGCTCTGCGGTGATTACGCCAAGCTCGACTCGGGCACCCCCAAAGGCGTCGAGTTACTGGGCCAGGCCCAACGCAGTGAACACTGCCTGCCCGCCCAGTTGCGCGCGAACGGTTTCAGCACGCACTACTTGCAGGGCGCAGGCCTGCGCTTCATGGCCAAAGATCAGATCATGCCGCGCATGGGCTTTGAGAAGACGCTGGGCCGCGACTGGTTCAAGAATGATGCGTACCTGGAATTTCCCTGGGGCATGGATGACAAGGCCTACTTCGAAGGCGCCCTGAGCTACATCGAGCAACTTCGCCAAGCGCCGGATAAACCCTGGATGCTGACACTGCTGACGGTGGGCACGCATCAGCCCTACTCGGCGCCAGCAGACTACCTGCAACGCTACAGCACGCCCAAACAAGCGGCGGTGGCCTACCTCGATGACGCCGTTAGCGACTTCCTCGACGGTCTCAAAGCCCGTGGCGTACTCAAGGACACGCTGGTTATCGTCACCTCGGATGAATCGCACGGCATCGAAAATGTCCGTCTCGCTTCGGCCTGGGGTTTCAACCTGATTCTGGCGCCCGAGCAAGAACAATTACCCGCGCTTAAAACCGGAACCTATGGCCACGTCGACCTGACAGTCTCGATACTCGACTATCTGGGCCTGGCCCCGCCGCAAGACTTGATTGGCAGCTCCATGTTGCGCGACTACAGCACGGGCCGCGCGATCATTTCCTACACCAATGGACTGCTGCGCGAACATGACGGCACCGTCTTGACCGAATGCGACTTTCAGAATGTCTGCCGGCGCTACGCCAGCACGCGGTTCATCAGCGATCGCGCCGAGTATCTGGGCCGCTTTACCGGTGTACAAGCGCAGGCATTGAGCCAACGGGCAGCCTTGCTGGATCAATCGCTGCAGCACAACCAAAGCAGCCTGAGCTACCAGTTCGCCAACAACCGGCCAATAAAACTAAGCGTTGAGCCCGGCAATGACTGGGCTGACAATCTGGTTGGCGCACAATATCTGCTACTCCCCAAAGGCAGCCACACTCAGGTTACCTTGCGCATTCGTGCGGTGGGGCTCGACGCCGCAGGCGCTCACCTGCAACTCAAGGCCAAGGAATACGAACGCGATGTAAACCTGCCGATTCCCGAATTGCCAATTCTCACCACCGACCAGCCACTGGAAATCGAGTTTGCGTTCGACAATCTGGATGCTCGCAAGGCGTTCTCGTTTCATCTGCTCGGCCAGGGCAATGGCGCCATCGAGATCACAGATTTTAGCGTCGACACGGTGCCGCTCAACGCCAAGCTGCTGGCGGCGCAGCAAGAAGATGGCGCCCCCGAAATCGAAGCCGAAGCATTGCTCGACGACCCAAAGCCAGGCAACCCGTAAGCCGCTAGCGGTTTGTGCAGGCAATAAAAAACCCGCATCGCAGCGGGTTTTTTATTGCCTGTGCGCGTGATTACTCGGCGCTTGGCTCGGCCGGCTTGCGGCGCTTGAGCGGGGCCAAACCGTCTTTACTCACCAATACTGGCGCGTCGGCTTTTGGCTTGTTGATCGTGTTGCGCTTGCTTGGCGACTTGGCTGCCGGTTTTTTCGCGGCGGCCTTCTTGCCGGTTTTAGCGTCGGTCTTTTTCTTCTTGGTGCCGGCCGCCTTGCCAGACGCCTTGAGGTTCTTCGGCCCCTGATACAGGCCTTTGTGCTCCTTGATGTTACGACGCTCGAAACGCTGCTTGAGGTAGCGCTCGATGCTCGACATCAGGTTCCAGTCGTTGTGGCAGATCAGCGAAATCGCCAGACCTTCGCCACCGGCACGGCCGGTACGACCGATTCGATGCACGTATTCATCGCCCGAGCGCGGCATGTCGAAGTTGATCACCAGATCCAGGCCGTCAACGTCCAGACCACGGGCGGCGACGTCGGTTGCCACCAGAATCTTCACCGCGCCCTGACGCAAGCGATCAATCGCCAGCTTGCGGTCTTTCTGATCCTTTTCGCCGTGCAAGACGAACGCTTTGTAATCACGCGCAACCAGTTTGCCGTACAGACGATCAGCCTGAACACGGGTATTGGTGAAGATAATCGCCTTGTCGTAAGTCTCGTTGGCCAGCAACCAGTCGACCAGCAATTCCTTGTGGTAGTTATGGTCGGCGGTGATGATTTGCTGGCGCGTGCCTTCATTGAGCTGGCTGACGCTGTTGAGCTGCAAATGAGTTGGATCTTTCAGCACCTTGCTGACCATCTCACGCAGCCCTGCACCGCCACTGGTGGCAGAGAACAACAGCGTCTGGTGCTCACCGTTGCACAGCCCGGCCAGACGTTCGACGTCTTCGGCAAAACCCATGTCGAGCATGCGGTCGGCTTCGTCCAGCACCAGCACTTCAACTTCATCGAGCAACAGGTTACCGGCGTTGGCATGTTCGATCAGGCGACCAGGGGTGCCGATCAGAATATCCACACGGCGCAACATTGCAGCCTGCTGTTTGAAGTCTTCACCGCCGGTGATCAGGCCCGCCTTGAGGAAGGTGAACTGAGCAAAGCGCTCAACTTCCTTGAGGGTTTGTTGCGCCAGCTCGCGGGTTGGCAGCAGGATCATCGCGCGCAGGCACACACGCGGCTGCGAGCCACCGTCGCCGAGCAGGCGGCTGAGCATCGGCAATACAAAGGCGGCGGTCTTACCGCTGCCAGTCTGTGCAATTACCCGTAGGTCATTGCCTTGCAGGGCAGCCGGAATAGCCGCCACCTGCACCGGAGTAGGCTCGACAAATTTAAGCTCGGCCACGGCTTTAAGCAGGCGTTCATGCAGGGCGAATTGGGAAAACACGGGGTAACCTCGACAAAAAAACTGGACTCAGCCGTATAGCGTAACGTTTTCCGGAGCGTTGGCCGAGTTTCTTTACAGATTTGCCGTAATTATTCATGGATATACACTGATATTTGCTTGTCGAAGGTCGTACAAGACAATTTCCGGAGATATTTATGCTCAGGTCATCAAGCCTGTTCGTTACTGTCAGCCTCGCAATCGCACTGGGCGCTCAGCCAGTATTGGCCGCCCCCAAGCACGACAAGCATGGCGGCAACCATGACAGCGACATCAGCATCAACCTTAATGGGCCGTCCATCGATATTGGCCGCGTGCGCGTCATTCTGGGTGATAACCGCGACCTGATCGGCCCGGCCAATTCGCTGCCGCCCGGCATTGCCAAGAACCTTGCGCGTGGTAAACCGCTGCCGCCGGGCATCGCCAAGAAGTTTGATAATCGCCTGATCGGCAAGCTGCCGCGCTATGACGGCTACGAATGGCGCCAGGCCGGCACCGACGTGGTGTTGGTCACGCTGGCCACCGGGGTGATTTACGAAGTACTGAGAAACGTACTCGACTGATCCGCCGCGGGCGTCTCGATGAGATGCCCGACCTTCACGTAAATCAGGCAGCCTTCAGTTGAATACGGCGTGTGCACAGAGCCATGCGGATTCCGCAGCCAGGTGCCCGCCGGATAATCACCGAACTCGTCCTGAAATACCCCTTCGAGCACCAGAATTTCCTCGCCGCCCATGTGCCGGTGCGCCTTGAACTGAGTGCCTGGCGCCCAGCGCACCAAGGCCGTGTGCACAGTGGCGAAGCTGTCGAGCGGCAACACGCTCAAACCCGGCACCAGCCCCGGTTGAAACTCGGCATTGCGGGTATCAATGCGCTTTACCGTTTGATCATCGGGTTGCTGGTAACAGAGTTTGACCAACAGCAAACAGCCGTCTGGGCTCGCCGGGGCATGCTGGCTGCCCGGTGGATTCTTGATCCAGTAACCGCGAGGGTACTCGCCAAACTCATCGGTAAACGTGCCGTCGAGCACCAGAATCTCTTCGCCCGCAGGATGACTGTGGCTGCGAAAGCTTGAGCCGGGCGCGTACCGTACGATTGAGGTGGCCTTACCGCTCTCGGCAGCAAAGCGCTCCAGCGGGCGCCGCTCCACACCGGCAAGGGGTGAAGGCAACCACTCCAGCGTGTTGCTGTCGACGACCACACGCTGATTGATATCGGCATTTACCTGCACCGTATTGCTCCTTGAGAATCAGTCTTCAGATAAGTTTCTTGCGCTGCTGTTTAATCAGCAGCCGCGTACTATCAAGTGCCACCAGAATCACCGCAATCCAGATCGGCACATAGGTGATGAGTTGCTGGCTATCAATACTTTCGCCCAGAAACAACAACGACACGGCGAATAACAGCACCGGCTCGACGTAACCGAGAATCCCGAACAGCCCCATCGGCAGCAGTCGGCTGGCAACCAACATGGCCGCGAAGGCCAACGTTCCGAGTAATCCCAGCCCCGGCAGCAGCAACCACAATTGCGGCGCTTCGGTGAAAGCCGCCTCAGGCCCGAAAGCGACAATGATCCAGATGGCCAACGGTGCCAGCACCAGCATTTCGAGGATAAAGCCGGACAAAGAATCCAGCGCCATCCAGCGACGCAGCATGAAGTAAGGCGGATAACCCAAAGCAGTCACCAGCGTTACCCAAGAAAACGCCTGCGTACGCCACAGCTCATGTGCCACGCCGCAGGCGGCAGAGAACACGGCAATCTTGATCAGCGGCCGCAAGCGCTCGCCGTAAAACACCCGCCCGGACAACACCATGGCCAGCGGCAGAAGAAAATAGCCCATCGACACATCGAGCATTTTGCCGGACAGCGGCGCCCAGACAAACAAGCCCCACTGAATACCAATAAGGATGGCGGCAACCGGCAACGCCAGCATCAGCTTGGGCTCACGCCGCAGTCGCGTGAAAGCGCCGCGCAACAGCGGCCACTGGCGGGTCAACAGCACCAGCAACAGAATCGCCGGGATTGACCACAACACCCGCTGCGCAAAAACCTGCACACCGTCCAGCGGTGCCAGCCATTGCACATAGCCAGGAATAAGCGCAAATAAAATGGAGGCGCCGACCGAAAACGTCACCCCACGACCCGAAAGATTCATCCGCTAACCTTGGCGCCAGGCGTCATGCCTTGGCGGGTTATGAACAGGGAAAGTGCAATCACCGCGCCGCCGATGCTCAACCGGAGTAAATCGGCATCGCGGTTCCACAGCAACAGGTTGACCAGCAATCCCGCCGGCACCAGCGCATTATTCATCACAGCCAGCGTGCCACCGTCGACCAGACTCGCACCTTTATTCCACCAGTAAAGACCAAGACCCGACGCCACGAGGCCAAGCCACGACAAAACCGTCCATTGCGTGACCGTGTGCGGCAGCTTTTCGCTGTTGCCGAACAGCAGGAATGCCGGCAACGCGACGGCCAGCGCACCGAGGTAGAAATAACCGAAACGCCGATGCTGAGGAATCGGCGACGGGAAGCGCTGCAGCAGGTGCTTGTAGAAAACCTGCCCGGCAGCAAAGGTGGCATTGGCGATTTGCAGCAAGAAGAAGCCGTAGTAGAAATCCGCACTGATGTGGTCGAAGCGAATAATCGCCGCCCCGAATACCGCAACCACAGCGGCGAGCAGCGCCCACGGATTGAAACGCCGATTAATCGCATCCTCAATCAGGGTCACATGCAGCGGCGTAAGAATGGTGAACAGCAAGACTTCGGGCACGCTGAGCACACTGAAACTCAGGTACAGGCACACGTAGGTGATACCGAACTGCAGGGCGCCAATCACCAGCATGCCCTGAATAAAACGCGGCTCGACACCACGCCAGCGCGTCATCGGCAGAAACACCAAGCCGGCAATGACGATGCGGGTCAGCACGGCAAAATAACTGTCGACCTGACCGGCCAGGTATTCGCCGATCAAACTGAATGAAAACGCCCACAGCACGGTTACAAAAACTAGATATCGCATGGCCACCCCTTTTGCAGGCGGCGACCTTAGCGTGTCCGTGGCAATTGAACAATCGTGAGGCGCTGCGAACAAAAAATAGCCGATAAAAAACCGGGCAAGCCGACTCAATCTCCCTGCAGGAGTTGAAGCGCCTTGCCCGGTTTGCACATCAGCTTGCGACGAAAGCTAGCTGATGTGTGCATCTGTCAGCGTGAAGGCTTGGCTCAAGCCACTTCAGCCATTTTCGCCTTGGCCGCAGCGATACCTTTTTGCTGATGCTCTTCACCCAGATTCAAGCCTTCGGCGTGAATGAAGCTGACATCGTGGATGCCGATAAAGCCCAGCGCCTGACGCAGATAGGGTTCCTGATGATCCAGTGCGCTACCAGCGTAAACGCCACCGCGTGCGGTCAGCACAAAGGCGCGCTTGCCAGTTAACAGACCTTGCGGGCCGGTCTCGGTGTACTTGAAGGTCACACCGGCGCGCAGTACGTGGTCGAGCCAGGACTTGAGGGTGCTCGGAATGGCGAAGTTGTACATCGGCGCAGCCAGCACCAGCACATCGGCGGCCAATACTTCATCCGTCAGGGTATTGGAAAGCTGCAGCGCGGCCTGTTCGGCAGCGTTTTGCTGATCCGTCGGAGTCATCCAGCCGCCCAGCAGGTTGCTGTCCAGGTGCGGAACCTGATCAACCGCCAGATCACGAACGGTGATTTGATCCGCCGGGTTAGCGGCTTGCCACTGCGCGACGAAGTCTGCTGTCAGTTGACGGGAGATAGAACCTTGCTTGCGCGCACTGCTTTCGATTACCAGAACATTAGCCATACTGTTTGACTCCATCGAGGGATGTTTGTTGTCGATGGAGCTAAGACTAATCAGGTTAAAATCGATTAAAAAGCGCAATATATTGCTTTAACCAATCGACAATATTGATTTATAAGCGAGCGGGCTCTAGTCTGGCTTAAGCCAATTTACGCGCACATTTCAGCCGTTTCTCTCAACTTCACAGACGACGCTTACGCGCAGCTTGATAATTTTACGAGAGAATTTGATCGATAAATTGGTGTCTTCGCCAGCAGACAGCGCGGCGCTGCGGGTACGCGGAGCTTCTGGTCCGTTGCGGAAGGTGGCTTTGCACTTGGCGTCGGCCTGGCCGTAGTTGTAAAGAACAACTGCGCCCATGCTGTCGTCGATCTCAAGGCCGGTCACTGAAACCTCGGCACCGTTGAGTTTTTTATCAATTTCAATCGGGTAGGCGAAGGCCGTTAGCGGTAAAAGTGCAATCAGTGCGTAACAAATTTTTTTCATGTTCTGGCTCCTGGAAGTAGCCGCCAGTGTAGAGCGAGATGCTCCCGGTGTGCACCCGAGCTGATCTATAAACCCGAATTAGCCTGCTGAATAAGGAAAACACGACCCATGAAAGCGCCGCGCGTAACCCTCGATCAATGGCGAACATTACAAGCGGTAGTCGATCAGGGTGGATTTGCCCAGGCGGCGGAAATCCTCCATCGCTCGCAGTCATCTGTCAGCTACACCGTCGCGCGAATGCAGGACCAACTCGGCGTACCGTTGCTGCGCATCGATGGCCGTAAAGCGGTGCTGACCGAGGCCGGCGATGTTTTGCTGCGCCGCTCGCGGCAACTGGTCAAACAAGCCAGCCAGCTGGAAGACCTGGCCCATCATATGGAGCAAGGCTGGGAAGCCGAAGTCCGCCTGGTTGTGGATGCGGCCTACCCTAACGCCAAACTGGTTCGCGCCCTCACCGCCTTCATGCCGCAAAGCCGTGGCTGCCGGGTTCGTCTGCGCGAAGAAGTGCTTTCGGGAGTCGAGGAAATTCTCAAGGAAGGCACCGCCGATCTGGCCATTTGCGGCTTCAACATTCAAGGTTATCTGGGCGCTGAACTGGGTTCAGTCGAATTCATCGCCGTCGCCCACCCGGATCACCCATTGCATCGCCTCGGCCGGCAACTGACTTTTCAGGATCTCGAATCACAAATGCAGGTGGTCATTCGTGACTCGGGCCGCTTGCAGCCACGTGACGTTGGCTGGCTGGGCGCCGAACAACGCTGGACGGTCGGCAGCTTGGCCACCGCGGCAGCCTTCGTTAGCAGCGGGCTGGGGTTTGCCTGGCTGCCGCGCCACGTCATTGCACGTGAACTCAACGACGGTCAGCTGAAACCATTACCGCTGGATCAGGGCGGCAACCGCAACCCGACATTCTTTCTCTATTCGGACAAGGAGAAGCCGCTGGGTCCGGCAACGCAGATTCTTGTCGAACTGATTCAAAAATTCGACGCGGCGCCGCTCAACGCAGAATTTGCATCCCCACCCTCCCCAGTCTGAAGGAACAGACCCCATGTCCTATTTCGATAATGATGGTTGCCAGCTGCACTACGAAGAATACGGTGAAGGCAAACCCCTGCTGTTGGTGCACGGGCTGGGCTCCAGCACACTGGACTGGGAATACCAGATAGGCGAGTTGGCCCATCACTATCATGTTTTCGCTATCGATCTGCGCGGCCATGGCCGCTCAGACAAACCCCGCGAAGCCTACAGCATGGAAATTTTCGCGGCTGATGTGGTGGCGCTGATCGAACACCTGAACTTGCCGCCCGTGCACCTGGTTGGGATTTCCATGGGCGGCATGATCGGTTTTCAGATCGCCAGCCAGAACGTCGAACTGCTCAGCAGCCTGACCATTATCAACAGCAGCCCCGAGGTCAAGGCCAAGAAGCCGGCGGATTACATTCAGATCGCCAAGCGCTGGACGCTGGCTCGGGTCATGAGCCTGGAAACTCTGGGCAAGGCGCTGGGCAAGCTGCTGTTTCCCAAGCCGGAACAAGCCGACCTGCGCCGAAAGGTCGAGGAACGCTGGCCGCGCAACGACAAGCGCGCTTATCTGGCCAGTCTCAACGCCATTATTGGCTGGGGCGTCAGGGAACACCTTGCACGAATCACCTGTCCTACGCTGGTGATCAGCGCTGACAAAGACTACACGCCGGTCGCACTGAAACAGGCCTACGTCAGCGAGATGCCTAATGCACGCCTCGAAGTCATCAGCGACTCGCGCCATGCAACGCCGATGGATCAGCCACTGGAATTCAATAAACGCTTGCTTGCCTTTCTTTCGGAAGTCGACACAATCAACAAAAACCCCGCATAAGGATCTACCCGAATGTTGAAAAGACTCGTCCTTGCTGCCTGCTCCATGCTCCTGGCGACTAGCCTGCTTGCCGCTGAAAACCCCAAGGTGCTGATGACCACCAGCCTGGGTGAAATCGAGATTGAACTGAATCAGGAAAAAGCGCCGTTGAGCGTGAAGAACTTCCTCAACTACGTGGATACCGGATACTACCGTAACACCCAATTTCACCGGGTCATCCCCGGCTTCATGATTCAGGGCGGCGGTTTCGATGCCAACATGAAGCAAAAGCAAACCCAGCCATCGATCAAGAACGAGGCCAATAACGGTCTGCACAACGTGCGCGGCACCATCTCCATGGCCCGCACTCAGGTTGTCGACTCGGCCACCAGCCAGTTCTTCATCAACCACAAGGACAACGCCTTCCTCGACAACGGCTCGCGTGACTTTGGCTACGCTGTTTTCGGCAAGGTGACCAAAGGAATGGAAGTGGTCGACAAGATCGCCCAAGTCCCTACTGGCACCCGTGCCGGCATGCCCAACGTGCCGCAAACGCCAGTGATGATCGTCGACATCAAGCGCCTGTAAATCTTCGTTGCACCCTTCTGGCCGGGCACATTCAATTGCCCGGCCAGACTCCCGCCACAACCGACTACTCCCTGATAGGCTAAAGCCCATTCCCTTCGGCCAGGACGGCGCTGATGCTATTTCGTTTTTTCGAGTCGCGGGTCGATGTCTTCAAGAACACGGCAGATGAAGCGCCGCCGCGCAGCATTGCGGGTTTCTACTGGCACTATCTGAAGCAGGTCTGGCCACTCTTCCTCGCCTTGCTCATCGTCGGTATCTTCGGTGCGCTTATCGAAGTTTCGCTGCTTAACTTTGTAGCGCAACTGATCGACATGGCCCAAGCCACGCCAAGCAGCGAATTTTTCAGCCGCTATCGCAACGAATTGCTGTGGATGCTCTGCGTGGTGATGATCATCCGCCCCGTGGTATTTGGCCTGCACGATCTTCTCGGCAATCAGGCGATTACGCCCAACCTGACCAACCTGGTTCGCTGGCAAAGCCATCGCTACGTACTCAAGCAAAGCCTGCGTTTCTTTCAGAACGACTTTGCCGGGCGTATCGCTCAACGCATCATGCAAACAGGGCCGTCGTTGCGCGACTCGGCAATGCAGGTGATCGAGGCGCTGTGGCATGTGGTGATCTATGCCGCCGGCGCGCTTTATCTGTTTGCCGAAGCGGACTGGCGGCTGATGGTGCCGTTACTCGTGTGGATTTTGGCCTACTGCTTATTGCTGACTTATTTCGTCCCGCGCATCAAGCAACGCTCAGCTACCGCCTCGGCCGCGCGCTCCAAACTGATGGGCCGCGTGGTCGACGGCTACAGCAATATCAGCACTCTCAAGCTGTTTGCCCACACCCGTGAAGAACAAAACTATGCGCGCTCAGCGATGCAAGAGCTGCTCGATAAGGTGCGCATTCAAACCCGCACGGTGACTGCGTTGGATGTCAGCGTTACGGCCATCAATGGGCTGCTGATCGGTGCGACCGGCGCCCTCGCCTTGTGGCTGTGGAGCAATCAGTTAATCAGTACGGGCGCAATCGCCTTGGCGCTGGGACTGGTGATCCGCATCAACAGCATGGCGGAGTGGATCATGTGGGTGGTCAATGGCATTTTCGAGAATGTCGGCACCGTGCAAGACGGCATGAAAGCGATTGTGCAGCACCGCGAGGTACAGGATCGCGAAGACGCTCAACCACTCAACGTGCGCCACGGCAGCGTGCAGTTCGACGGCATCGGCTTTCACTACGGCAAAACCGCAGGCGTCATCAGCGACCTGAGTTTGCACATTGAGGCCGGTGAAAAGATCGGCCTGATCGGCCCCTCTGGAGCAGGTAAGTCAACCTTGGTCAGCTTGCTGTTGCGCCTCTATGACCTGCAAGCCGGACGCATTCTGATCGACGGTCAGGACATCGCCAATGTGACCCAGGAAAGCCTGCGCGCACAGATTGGCGTAGTCACCCAGGACACCGCCCTGCTGCATCGTTCTATTCGCGACAACCTGCGTTACGGCCGTCCTGCGGCCAGCGACAGCGAGCTGGACGCAGCAATGCGACAGGCCCACGCCGAAGAGTTCATCAAGGCACTTGATGACAATCAGGGCGGCAAAGGCCTCGATGCTCAGGTTGGCGAGCGCGGGGTCAAGCTTTCAGGCGGCCAGCGCCAGCGCATTGCCATCGCCCGGGTACTGCTCAAGGACGCGCCGATTCTGGTGCTGGATGAAGCCACTTCGGCGCTGGACTCAGAAATCGAAGTGGCCATTCAGGAAAGCCTAGACACGCTAATGCAGGGAAAAACGGTAATCGCCATTGCCCACAGGTTGTCGACTATCGCCCGCATGGATCGCCTTGTGGTGATTGATCAAGGCCACATTGTCGAAACCGGCACGCATGCCGAGTTGATCGCCAAAGGTGGGCTGTACGCGCGACTCTGGCAGCATCAAACCGGCGGATTTGTCGGCGTGGAATAAGCCGCTGAGCATGCCAGTCGACGATTAGACAAATAGCTAGCTTGCTTTGTAACCAAACATTGCATAATCTCGGGCTCAGGGTGTGACAAATGGTCGCGACCAGCTTAACCCCTCTTGCTTGAGCCTTCGGGCTTTGCTCGTGCTTTTGAATCTGAGGCTTCTGAATCAACCCTTCAGACCCACTCGATGACAATTGCGAGTTTCAGTTGATGCGTTACTTCCAGAATAAAGGAAAGGCCATTATGAAAATTGCGTCAGTCGTAACAGCGTTCATCACCAGCCTTGCACCTGCTGCATTTGCGGCAGAAGTAGACCGCGAGCCCGGCTCAGGGATTCCGGCAGTTAAATATCAATACGGCATGCAAGTAGATATCAGCAAAGTCCTCTACCGCACGGACAACTCCAAGAAAGTAGGCGTTGTACCGGTCAATGTTGTGTATGAGGACAGCAAAGGCGAAATCCACAAAATTCAATTCCTGGAGTGGGGCAACGGCCCGCACAACGTATAACGCCTTGCCCTGACCTGCCGCCGGTACAGGTCAGGGCTAACGCGACCTCAGTCGCTGGTTTGCTGGCGATAAGGCAGCAGGCTACACGCCTCTTTCGCATACTGGCTCACACCCTCCCGCTCTTCCTGTAAGAAATCCGCAACCGCATTGCGCAGCCCCGGATGGCACAGGTAGTGCCAGGAACGGGTGATCACCGGTTCAAACCCGCGAATCAATTTATGCTCACCTTGCGCACCCGCATCGAAGCGCTTGATGCCGTGGGCGATGGCGTAATCCATGCCCTGATAAAAGCACGTCTCGAAGTGCAGCCGGTCAAACTCGCCAAGACATCCCCAATAACGGCCATACAGGCTATCGCCATCGATCAGGCTGAATGCCATCGCAATCGGCTGGCTGTTCTGAACAGCCATGACCACGCGAATATTCTCTGGCATGTTTTGCGCCAGCAGGCTGAAAAATGACCGCGTCAGATACGGCAACTGGCCGCGCACCCGATAGGTGTTGGCGTAGCAGGTATAAACGAAATCCCATTCCAGCTCAGACAACTGACTGCCGGTACGCCAGTCAAACTCGACGTTCTGTGCGGCCACCTGCTCACGCTCCTTGCGCATTTGTTTGCGCTTGCGTGAACTGAGGGTGTCGAGGAAATCCTGAAAGTCACGATAACCGCGATTGTGCCAATGGAACTGACAACCGTGGCGCTCCAGCCAACCTTCGCGCCCCTGCAGCAGCGCATCGGCCTGGGGATCGGTGAAGTTGATATGGGCGCTGGATAAACCACGCTCAGCCAAGGTTTCTGGCAGCGCATCGAGCATGTTGCTCAATGCTTCGGACGTACCGAGCAAACGTGCACCAGAGACGGGCGAAAACGGAATCGCGCAGAGCAGTTTGGGATAGTACTGAATACCGGCCCGGGCGCAGGCATCGGCCCAACCGTGATCGAACACATACTCGCCATAGGAATGGCTTTTCAGGTAGCCGGGAATGGCCGCGCAGAGCGTGCCTTGTGCATCAAACCACGGCTGATGCGCAGGGCTCCAGCCCGAGCGCCCTCCCACACTGCCGCTGAGTTCAAGCGCCTGCAAAAAGGCATGGCGCAGAAATGGCTGACCGGCTGGCACCAGTGCGTCCCACTGGCCCGGATCTAGATCGTCGATGGAACAAGGCTGTGATGTTTTCATGGCCGCAGTCTGGCCTTTTGCGCAGATGAAAAAAAGCCCCGCTTGAGAGCGAGGCTTAAAAAGAGCACCAATTGTTGCTCTGCGTCGAGCCCTGCGCAGGCAGTCGTTACGCAGGTCAACATGAGCCGCAAGGGCTCATGCGTCGATCACTCGTACTAACGTGGCTTAGAACACGTATTGCATGCGCATTACGAACGCATCGCCATCATCGTCGCCAGCGGCGTTTTCGATGTTGTCGGTGTTGAGCATTACGTAGTTGGCAGCAACTTTGACCGCTTCAGTGGCGTACCAGTTAAGGCCCACAGTGTGG
>MDTG01003161.1_pt1 | contig 13971 bp, 8 predicted proteins | sample 811421 | NCBI WGS metagenome assembly MDTG01 (sample SAMN05326645, study PRJNA326480) | marine metagenome | isolation source: seawater | place: Pacific Ocean: South East | collected 2011 | reverse complement strand
GCCTTCCGGCAAAATGGAAATCAGAGTTATCTGAGCGGATGTCTGGGATTCCAAAATGGAAGGGGTGATTTACGAGAAATGTTCTTGGTAGTTGGCCATCAATCCCTCTTCCAGCAGGGAATCGCGGAGAGCCAAGAGTTCATCGACGTTCTCGAAGAAGGAGTTCGAGAAGTGGCCCGTTAGGGGTACTAAATGGGAGGTTGCAGCGATGCAGTCTCCCGTTTTTCGTCAGTACGATAACAAGTGACTGGGTTTCGCAGTAATGCTGCTTTTGGGTGGAGCGAATTGTGTCAGCGTTATCCCTTTCACTGATTGCCGATACTCTTCCAGTGTGGGTGTTCTTCCAAGAATAGCTGAAAGAACCACAACGGGTGTTGAGGCCAATAAAGACTCTCCTTTTTTTCGATCGGTATCTGCTACAACTCTCCCTTGGAACAATCGCGTAGAGGTGGCCATCACGGTGTCCCCTTTTTCCGCTTTTTCTTGATTGCCCATGCACAAATTGCAACCAGGGCGCTCTAAGTAAAGTATGTTTTCATACTCGAGTCTGGCAGCAGTTTTGGGGTTGGCGTCATCAAATTCAAAGCCGGAGTACTTCTGCAGTATTTCCCAGTCTCCTTCTTGTTTAAGCTCTTCTATGATATTGTAGGTCGGCGCGGTGACGACAAGGGGTGCGTGGAATTTTACTTCTCCGTGCAGTTCCTCGAGATTCTTGAGCATTTTGGCCACCACTTTGATGTCGCCCTTGTGGACCATGCATGAGCCAACAAATCCGAGATCAACACTTTTGCTTCCCTGGTAAAATGAAAGCTCACGGATGGTGTCATGAGTGTATCGTTTGGATACGTCTTCATTGTTGACATCGGGGTCAGCTATCATGGGCTCATTGATGATGTCCAAATCCACGACAAATTCAGCATGGTATTTTGCTGTACTGTCAGGGGCCAGAGGGGGCCGCGTTCCAGATCTGATTTCCTCAATTCGAGCATTGGCTTTGTTCACCAAACCCTGAAGGACACGATGGTTGTTGTCCATGCCCTTGAGAATCATGATTTCGATTCGGTTTCGCGCGATTTCAAGCGATTTGATGAGGGTATCGGGTTCTGATATGCAAATCGCTGCCTTCGCTTTCATTTCTGCTGTCCAGTCAGTGAAAGTAAAAGCTTGGTCTGCCAGGAGTGTTCCAATGTGAACTTCGATGATTCTCCCCTGGAATACATTTTCGCCTTGAAAGTGCTCCAGCATTTGAGCTTGTGTGGCATGCACCACATCGCGAAAATCCATGTGGTCTGCCATCTTTCCTTTGAAAGTGACTTTGACTGACTCAGGTATGGGCATTGAAGCTTCACCCGTTGCCAACGCGAGGGCAACTGTTCCTGAGTCTGCTCCAAATGCCACGCCTTTGGACATCCGAGTATGAGAGTCGCCCCCGATGATGATTGCCCAGTCATCCACGGTTAAGTCATTGAGAACCTTGTGGATGACATCGGTGAGTGGGTGATATGTGTCCTTTGGATCGCGTCCTGTGATGAGACCAAAATCCTGCATAAAAGACATGAGTCGCGGAGTATTCGCTTGTGCCTTTGAATCCCATACAGAGGCTGTATGACAACCGGATTGATAACCGGCGTCCACTATTGGAGAAATGACTTTTGCCGCCATCATCTCCAGTTCTTGTGACGTCATTAGACCGGTTGTGTCTTGCGAACCAACAATGTTGACCTCAACTCTTACATAAGAGCCTGCATGTAGAATGGAACCTGAAGTGCCAACAGCATTCTTATTGAATATCTTTTCGACGGCTGTAAGTCCTTGGTTTTTGTGAGAGATCTCCTTGGATGGAGCAAAGACGGTTGGGGGAGTGATTCCTAGAGTTTTCGCAGCAAAAGACTGTAGCTTTTTCCCAAACACGATGGCATACGATCCTTGTGCTCTGATAAACTCCATCTTTTGAGGAGTGAGCGCAGCGCTGATGTCAATGAGTTCTTTGTGGTCTTTGTCGTAAAGCTTTTTGGTTTTCGTATTGATGGTCAATACTGTTCCCGTGTCCACAGAGAACTTTTGACTGAGCACAGGTTCGTCGTCTTCATCGACAACTACCTCTCCATTATCGTCGTATTGCTTTTCCCAATTTTGCAAGTCGATTCCAATTCCGCCAGTGACACCGACAGTTGTCAGGAATATCGGAGATATGCCGTTGGTTCCCCCGACGATGGGCGCAATGTTGATGAAGGGGACGTAGGGACTCGACGGTTTTCCAATCCAGAGAGCCACATTATTCACTCCAGACATCCGAGACGATCCGACGCCCATTGTTCCTTTTTCGGCGAGGAGCATGACCTGCTTGTCAGGATGGGCCTCCTTCAGTTTGCGCAATTCTTGTTGGCGCTGTTCGTCAAATTCGAACATGCACTTGCCATGGAGTTCTCTATCCGCTCTCGAGTGGGCTTCTTTGCCGGGAGACAGAAGGTCGGTCGAGATGTCTCCGATTCCTGCAACGTAGGTGACGACTTTAATTTCTTCGTCTACCTCTGGTAGGCTCGTAAAAAACTCAGCTTTGGCATAGCTGTGTAACAGGTTTTCAATGATGGGATTTTTCGCATTGTATGCTTCCTGAAGTCTGTCCATATCAGCTTCATAAAGAAAGACTTGGGTTTTGAGGATTTGGGCGGCTTTCTCAGCGATAGAATTTTCTTGATTTAAAGCCAAATCAATCAGTGCTTCGACTGAGGGTCCGCCCTTCATGTGGGACAATTGTTCAAAGGCGAAATCGGGTGATATTTCATCGACCATGAAATAGCCAAGAATTATTTCTTTTAGAAATGCGGATTTGACGGATGCCGCTTCAGTCGTTCCTGGAAGAATATTATAGATAAAGTAATGCAGTGAATCTTCGCGGTGCTGATGGCCCGGGTCCTTTATTTGGGCGACGAGCGCTTCAGTTAAGTGTTTTCCAACGATGGGGAGGGGGCTGAGTCCATTACTGCTCCTCTCGTTAATCTCACTTAAATATTGAGCGTAATGATTCATAGTCTCCGGAGTCTTTTGAGCCGTATCAAAATTAAGGAATTAAGCCGAACTGCTTTGGATAGACCCCGTGTTGAAACACATGGTTAGCATGGGCAAAACGAGGGGGTAAGGAGGCATGAAGGCCTTTTGTCTTGTATTGGTCCGTCACGGCGTCCTGCGCGGCGAGAAGTTCCAGATCCAAGGCCGCCAATGCCACCTCAGGACCGTCAAATGTGACGACTTCCTGTCCCTACAGTCAGGTTGCGCCACCCTGTGGCACTTGGCTTTGCAAGGCATTGCAAGTGAGGGCGAGAAGGGTCAGAAGAAGGAAACGTGAAGTGTTCATTCGCAGCTCGTTCCGAAGATGGACAGCATGACGAGCATGTCCGAGGTGGTGACCCCGCCGTCGCCGTTCATGTCGTAGTTGCATTCCGCCGGACAGCCAAAGTCACCGAGCAGCAGAAGAATGTCAGCAATGCCGATAAGGCCGTCGTTGTTGAAGTCCCCGAAGCACTCATAGACCTCCTGGAAGGTGAGGCTCTGTTGCAGCACTTGCGGATTGATTCCGTCTGCGGTGCGCGTCTGCAGGTTGACTGTCAAGCTGACTTCTCCGTCCGTGGTCAGCTGTGAAATGAGCACATGTCCGTCGGCATCAGGGAATGCGGCAGGCTCGAGGTCAGGGTAGATGAACACGGATCCTCCGTTGACGTCGTTGACCACAATGGCGCCGCCGTTGCCCTCGAAGTCCACGAAGTCCAGCCCGATGGAGCTCACGTCTGCCGTGTTGTCCTCTCCGCCGATGGTCAGCCAACTGTCATAGGCCAGGTCGGGGTCCACAGGCAGCAAGGCCGGGTTGATGCTGGCCGCCAAGGGGCCGCCCAGTGCATTCTGGTAGAATGCAGTGGTGGTGTTGATGGTCATGGGCAAACTGTCAAAGCCATAGACCGCCACCAGCTGCTCGGTTGGGTCCGCGAATTCGGCCCAAACGCGATAGGTGGTCATTCCATTGACGGTGTTCTGGCCCACGACGTCATAGCCGAGTTGGACGAAGCTGCTCGGGGCCTCTTCATCCTCGTCGCAAATGCCATCATCGTCACTGTCGTTCAGGCAGTTGCCGTTGCAGTCTAGGTTGTCGGCCGGGGGGTAGGTGCAGGACCCATCGTCGATGGTCGCATCCGGGTTGTAGTTGCACGCGGCCGGGTCCGTGCAGTCGCTGCAGGTGCTGTTGTCGCCGCCACACACACCGCAGCTGTCATTGAACAGGCAGGATCCGTCGTCGATGGTCGCATCCGGGTTGTAGTTGCATGCAGCCGGGTCTGTGCAGTCGCTGCAGGTGCTGTCGTCGCCGCCACACACACCGCAGCTGTCATCGAACAGGCAGGATCCGTCGTCGATGGTCGCATCCGGGTTGTAATTGCAGGCGGCGGGCAGGGTGCAGCCCACACAACTGAAATCGCACGTGCCGTTGTCGATGCCGGCTCCAGGATCATAGTTGCATGCCGTCGGATCGGTGCAGCCGAAATTCAAGTTGTCCGTGCAGAATGCAACGGTTTCTACATCTCCGAAATCGCCTCCGGAGGCCACCAAGGTGTCGTTGACGGTGAGGACATAGCCTCCCGGTTCGAAGATGCCATCTCCAAAGCTGTCGGCGATGGAGAAAGTGTAGCACCCTTCTGCGACGCACACGGTCTGCTCTTCCGTGATGCCGGCAGTGGAGTATGGGCCACCGGTGGCGATGGTTGCTCCACTGTCGTCTGTCAAGGTCCAGGTGGTTTCACCAGGGTAGATGTCGGTCGTTACGCTAATCGTAATGGACTCTCCTGGGCCGGTGCAAGACCCGTCGTCCAGGGTCGCGTCCGCATTGTAGTTGCAGCTTTCCGGGTCGGTGCAACCATAGCAGCTGAAGTCGCAGGCTCCATTGTCGGTTTCAGCGGCAGGGTCATAGTTGCAGGCCGTGCTGTCGGTGCAACCGAAACCGGCGCCCACACAGAACGTGGTGGCCTCCGAATCTCCGAAATCGCCGCCGGATGCGAAGGAGACACCGTCGATAGTCAGTTCATAGGATCCGTCGCCATAGGCGCAGCACATGCCGTCCCCGAAGCTGTCGAACACCGTCAGGGTGTAACATGCTTCCGGAGCACAGAACGACTCGATGGCCGTGGTGCCCGCACCGGAGTAAGGGCCTCCTGAAGCCACAGTCGACCCCGTGGAATCGGTCAAGGTCCAAGTGGTCTCCCCGGGGTAATTGTCCAGGTTGAGCGTCAAAACGAAATCCAGTCCGTCCGTTAGGCAGGATCCGTCATCCAGGATGGCGGCCGGGTCGTAGTTGCAGGCCAGGGAATCGGTGCAACCTCCGCAGCTGCTGTCATCACCTCCACACACCCCGCATTGGTCCAATTGGAGACAGGACCCGTCGTCAATGACCGCCGCTGGTACGTAGTTGCATGCGGTGCTGTCCGTGCATCCTTCAATGCCCCCTCCACCATCACCGCAGAGCCCAGCAATAGACCACGAGGCATTGTATTGGACGTCGGCCGAGGTGCCATAACCATTGAACAGGGAAACGGACCAATTGCCATTCCCGCTCAGTCCATTTCCGGTCAAGTCGACCGTAGCTGTGTAGTTGCCTGATGTCGTCACCTGCCAATCGGCCGGCCAAAGGCCATAATTGCCGAGGCTCGTGCATCCGGCAGGGCTGGCATTGTATCCACCGATGGCCACGCATCCCCCATCGGGTCCTGTGATGGAGATGGCCAGGTCAGCAGGCCAGCTGCCACCCGCATCGAGGTTGGTCCATTCTAGGCTGATGACCAGACTTTCGGGTGTTCCCTCAGCGCTGAATGTGTAAGGCTGCGAGGATTCTTCCGCACTGAGAACCACATCGATTGCCCCTTCTGCATCGCAATCGCAAGGCAAGTCATTCTGCGGGAAGATGCACGATCCATCATCCAGGGTTGCCGTTTCATCATAATTGCAGGCCGCGGAGTCCGTGCAGCCGGCACAGCTGGTTCCGTCACCGCCACAGATTCCACAGAGGTCGTTTTCCAGGCAGGTTCCATTGTCTTCCGTGGCTTCCGGATCGTAGTTGCACGCCGTGGGGTCTGTGCATCCCGCATCCGGATTGCTGTTAGTGGGGTAGCTGTCGAGGAACAGTTGCCCAGTGCCCAGCGGGTCGAGATAGCCTGACAATCCGACTCCCCATGACACGTCCATGCGTCCGTAGTAGTCATATGCTCCGTTGTTCACCGAGCCACTGCAAGCAGCCGCACCACCGTACAGTTGGCCAATGATGCGCTGGTTTTGGTCGAAGAGGGGAGAGCCGGACGAGCCGGGTTCGGTCACTCCGGATTCCCAGGCGTCGATCCACCAGACCTGAGCGCCTCCCGCAGTTGAGTTGTACGGTGCATCATCGTCAAAACAGATTTTTTTGACGTCGCCACTCGGGTGGTGAATGCCAACCGAAGAAGTCGGCGCTGATCCGCTGGCATCCCATCCAGCGTATTCCACATCAAAACTGGCAGGAGGCGCAGAGCTCAGTTCAATGAGGGCCACATCGCTCGCGCCACTGTTGACCAACAGGGTTCCTCCAGAGATGCTTTGGTCCGTGGGCCCGGTATTGCCATCACAGGTGCTGCTTTCGTGGTTGAAATAGTAGACCCAGCTGTTGGGGTTTCCGAGGCAATGGTTGGCCGTCAAGAAATAGGGAGTGCCGTCTTCCGAGGTGTTGTTGACCAAGGCTCCTGAGCAGACCGCAAATCCCCCATTGGTGATGAGCGCGACGGATTTCTTCGGCGTTTGCCATGCAGCGCCTTCCGGACAATTGACATTGATGTTGCAGGCGCCTGAATTGCCAAAGGGCCCCATGTTGGCTTGGTTGGCCGCGGGGCTTTGAGGGTGGAGCAGCAAGCTCCGGTAGCCGTGGACAATTTGGCTGATGCTCACGTCGCCTTGGCCGTGAACCGCTAGAGGCTCTTGGTATTCGACCACGATGTGGTCATCATCCAGCAGGCCAATGGGCAAGAATCCCCAATCCTTCTCGTTGGCCTCGGTAAAGCTGCCGAGGAACTGGGTCCGGTCTTGGTTCCAGATGAAGAGAGCCGCACCTTCCGGCACATCAAAGCTGCCAAGGGTCAGTCCGATGCCCGTCGCCCCGGGGCAGTGAATGGCCAAGTGCCAAATCCAACGGTCCTTTTCGAATGTCCACTCCCCGGCATTGTCTAGGCTCAGGTTGACTTCGCGTTCCACGCCAAACCGCCAAGGTGCTTCCTTGTATTGGTCAGTGACCGCATCTTCAGCAGCAAGGACTGCCAGGTCGAGTTCCCCGGTGGTTACAACGGGAATGGCCGACATGTCCATGGGGGACCCCCACTTCCAAGGCGCTCCTCCTTGCGCGATTTGCGCATGGGCAATGCCTGCACTCAGCACCATCGTGGCAACGGTAAGAATGGTGAGCAAAGGGCCAAAGCCAGATTGCTGACTGGTGGAGTGAGAAGAAAGAGGTGTTTTCCGCAAGTCAGCGGAAGAGAAGAGAGAAAATGTTCTCATGGTGGTTCGGTTCCGATTGGGCTGTGTCAATATGGGCCGGATTTGTCATAAGGACCTTTTATTATATATCTGGACTTCTCGCACTTTTGTCGATGCCATCATTGTGGTGCTGTGGTTTTGGTGTAAATTCGCCGTCCGCAAGCGAGAATAGCTCAGTTGGTAGAGCACAACCTTGCCAAGGTTGGGGTCGCGAGTTCGAGTCTCGTTTCTCGCTCTATCAAAAGGACTTCCGATAGGAGGTCCTTTTGTTTTTCAGTCATTTTCTTCCGCCCGTCCCTGGTTGAGAACGTCGATCGCAATGTGCTCAGCTGCACCGCGATGCCCCGTCACCCATCCTTTTGCAGCACGGCCTCTCGCGTTCCGCTCTTCCTCTGCATCAGGGGAGGTCCATGCTTCCAGCCAATCCACAAGGGACGCCTCGGTGGCGCATACCGTAAGGGCCCCGGCAGATTCGAGCCCGGAAATTTCACGGAAACCGGCCACCTTCGGGCCCACGGCGATCGGCACTCCATGTGCAGCGGGCTCGAGGGTGTTGTGCACGCCGGTGCGCCACCCTCCTCCGACCACCGCAAGATCGGCGAGGGCATAGCCGTCCCGAAGGCAACCGACACGGTCCAGGACCAACCCGGCGGATGGCGGCAGGGCGCATTCGGCATGGTCGGAATACCGGATGACGTCGGCTGATGAACACCATTGGTCAACGCGGACTCCTTGAATGTCGTGCGGGACCACCAGAAAGGCCCAGTCTTCCGGCCATTTTTGCCGAAAGGCGCGAAGTGCATTCCATTCTCCGTCCCACGCGCTGCCAACGAGCAGCAACCGGCGCTTTCCCTTCCACTTCTGGATGCGGTCCAGTGCGAGACCCACTTCTTCTGGAGCCGGGAGGTCCAGGATGTCGAGAACCCGGTCCGCGCGCGGGTCGCCTGAGACGGTGCTGTCCAGGCCATAACTGGAGAGCACACGTTGTGACGCTTCGTCTTGGACATGGATGCTGACCAGCCTTCTGAGGCGTTTTCGGGTCCAGCCACCCCAACCATTGGTGGGGTGGCGGCCCGCATCAAAACGGGCGGCGATGAGGTGGATCCGGGTCCCCGACTGGTGCAGCGCCGTGATGAGATTGGGCCACAACTCGTACTTCACCAGGACCGTGTCTGCGGGTTTCACCCATTGGGCGAACCGCTTTGCAGCCATGGGCGTGTCGAAGGGCAGATAGTCGACATGGTCCGCCTGAGGGCGGCGGACGGCCTCCCTCCCGGAAGGCGAAAAGAAGGTCAGGAGGACGGGGCGATCCGGTGCCATTCGCCGGAAGTGCGAGAGGACAGGGGCGGCCTGCTCATACTCCCCGAGGGATGCGCAGTGAACGTGAATCCATCGCCCCGTCTTCCCGGCATTCTTGACAGCGCTTTGAGCGGCCTTGAACCGGTCCTCCCAACCGCGTCTTCCTTGCACCGCAAGGCGGGCCTTGGGGTGGCCCCACGCCGATGCCAGCCACAGCAGGGCATTCGCAACCCAGGTTCCAACGGCATAGAGCCCGCGCATGGTCAATAGTAGTAATCCAGTGAGGAGGAGCGCGCTTTGAGCCGAAGAATCCACCCGGCGAAAACGCCCACCGTCCTGTCGGAGCGGGGGCCGATGTCCCGGGTTCCCGTGTCTGCGTTCCAGATGCGATTGGGTTGAAGCCGGCCGAGGCAGGCCTCGAGTCCAAACTCCAACCGGGCTTGGCCATTGGGGCTGTGGTATTCGAATCCGACGCGGGGCAGGAGCATGCCACCCCCGGTGAGCCGATCGTACCCGGCGAGGTGCGGCTCGTCCAGTTGGGTGACCCGGTTGCCCCGATTCTGGAAGTGGATCTTGTGTTCCCAGAACCCAGCCCCGACTTCCGCGATGAAGCCGGTTTCAGGGTGCTGTCCGCCGGTGGGCCACTTTCTGCCCGCAGTCAAAAAGAGGAGGGTTCCCCGCTGCTGTGCCGTGACAAGGGCGATGCGGCCTTCATTGTCCACGATGCGACCGTTTGGATCGACGAGGTTTTGTAGCAGCCCGTTTTCCCGCACATCTGCTCCTGTCTGGAACCGATAATGGGCGCCGAAGCGCCAGCCGGAATGGGTGGTGCGCCGCACGCCCATGCCGATGGTGTTGGAGAGCCCAAAACGGTCGGCAAGGGGGCCCGCCGGGGCCTGGCCTCCGACATGGAGCACGAGCTGTGTACCGGCGGAGACTGCGTGGGCATCTGCAGCGTTCAGGCCATTTCGATTTCCTTCTTGTGCCAGCACGAGAAAGGGGAGCAAGCCCAGCGATGTGAAAATGAACCTCAGGCGCATCAGAGGGGGAAGCTGAGGCCGACGAGGAAACCACTGAGGAGGAGCCCCCCGTTGAGTTGGGCCATGATGATCCAGTCGTCCAGATGGTACCGGGCACCCAGCTGGCCGGCCAATTGGAATCCACCGATGGCATTGCCGCCATAATTGCCGGGTGCAGCGCCGACGCCGGCCCATTTGTATCGGTGCGCGTACCAGCCCAGTGTCAATCCGGCAAACAGGTCGAGGTCTTCTGGGGCCCATTCCACGAAGTGATAATTGCCCTGCAGTCCCAATCCAAAGTACTGGTGGGTCCAACTTCCGGTGGCCCCATTCTCACCGTAAGACTGGAAGGAAGCCATCAGCGCGGCAGACAGGTGGCGGTCCAAAGTTTGCTCCACACCCACATACACCGGCAATCCCCGCGTGCTGAGTCCGAATCCAGCATGGATGAGGTCGTATCGGTCACCGGATTGGAGCTGAACTTGACCACTGACCTCCTGTTGGAACATGCAGAGGGCCAGCAATGCCACCACCATTGCGGCGGTTTTGAGGGAGTAGGAAATGTGTCGAATCATTAAAAATCGTCGATATAAATAACTAAATTGTAGACGAAATGTCATTACTGACCATTAGTCCTTCTGGAATTTCCCTTCTGCAAGTTGTGATGCGATGCCTCAGGGCTGCAGGGGAGCGCCGGTTTTTGTCCGATTTCAGTTGGGGAAGGGCCCTTTGCCTGGGGGTTTTCAGTTGGGGAATGCTCTGTGGAACCGGCCCCATTCAAGCCCAGAACGCATTGGACGTCCAGGTTCTTTTGGAGGATGACGGGCAATTTTCACCCGGTTGGATCATTGCAGCTCCCCGCTTCAGTTCCAACCTCACCTACCCCATCGTGGTCAGCGCGGAGGGCGAGGTCGTCTTCAATGATCTTCGGCCGTTGACGGGGTTCAATTTTGACCAGAATCCCAACGGGCAGTTGTCCTGGTTTTCGACGTTGGACGGGAATTGGCAGATCCTGGACAGCGCGTTGATGGCCACTGGAGTGGTGGAGTTCTGGGGGGCAGATGAAGACTACCACGACCTTGAATTGAGGGCGGATGGGACACGCCTGTTGATGGGCAAGGAAACGTTCTTCATGACATTGGAGGACAGCATTCCGGCAGGAGACGATCCGGAGCGGGCGGTGATCGACTGTCTGCTCCAGGAGCAGGATGACCAAGGCAACATTCTCTGGTCCTGGCGGGCCACCGATCACATTCCGCCCACCTGGTGCAGCCACTGCAATTGGAACGCAAGCCTCATCGACGCCTACCACCACAATTCGTTCGAAACGCAGCCCGATGGCAACATCCTGCTTTGCTTACGCAACATGGACCTCGTGGTCTTGATTGACCGACAGTCGGGGGATCTCATCTGGAGGCTGGGCGGTCCAGCGTCTGATTTTGATTTTGTCGACGAAGCCGGTCCTTTTGCGCAGCAGCATGACGCGCAGCTTCTGGCCCCGAATCGCATTCTGCTGTACGACAACGCCACTGGAAGCAGTCCGCTGGTATCGAGGGGCGTGGAGTACCTCTTGGACCAGGGAGCAGCAACGGCGACCATCGTGCAGACCTGGCCGCATCCTGATGGGAGTTTCGCTTCCTCCCAAGGAAGCATCCAAAGGTTGGAGGATGGGAGCACATTGATTGGATGGGGGAATGCGCTGACGGATGCATGGAGTGGCGGCAGTATCAGCGAGTTCGGCCCGGATGGCGCATTGCGGGGAACGGTCTACTTCCCCTCGAGCCACATCAGCTACCGTGCCCGGAAGGTTGCGGCCGGGCAATTGCCATTGAGCATCGGGTGCATGAATCCTGAAGCGTGCAACTTCGATGAATCTGCCATCGTGGATTCCGGGTGTCTCTACATCGGATCGCCATGCGACGATGGCAACGATTGCACCGCTGGAGATGTGGTGCAGGAGGGGTGTCAGTGTTTGGGCTTCTTCCCGCCCACAGGCCCCGTCGACCAATGCCTCGATCCGCTCGCCCTCAATTTCAACCCTTGCTCTCCCCTTCCTTTTGACGACGGGAGTTGCCAATACGCGGTCACGTTTCGAGTGGACGCCACGGCTTCGGGAACTTTGCCCCAATCCGTGGCCATCCAATTCCCGGGCACGGTCCCGATGCCCATGGAACCTGGAGGGTTTGGAACGTGGCGTGCTGAGGTGATCCTGGGGTCAGGTGTGTGGGAACATGAAGTGTTCGCCGATGGTGCCGGAGATGGAATCATCCGGTCGCTTGACCTGAGTTTTCCGGCGGATTGGGACGGCGGTGAGGTTCGGGCTTGCCTGGGGATTTCGGCCGAGGCATGTCCGGGTTGTAACGATCCTGACGCTCCCGACTACAGCCCCTTTGCGGACGGCTCCGGTGGGTGTGGACAGGGTGCACTGGGTTGCACCGTTTTTGAGGCGGTCAATTTTGATCCCCAAGCCGTTTTCGATGACGGGAGTTGCGTGTTTGGCCCGAGCTCGGATTGCTCGATGGACTTGACGGGAGATGGCATCATCGGCATTGCCGACGTGTTGTTCCTGCTGAGTTACTTCGGGCTGGCCTGTGACTGATCGGGATCGACGTCCAGTCGGAAACCGACCCCATGTAACGTCTCCAGTCGCACGTTGGCGTCGACCTTCAGGATTTTCCTCAAACGGGCGATGTAAACGTCCATGCTTCGACCCACGAAGTGTCCGGATTGTCCCCAGACCATTCGGGTGATGAGGTCGCGTTCCGTGGTGCGGCCGGCCCGTTGCATCAGCAATTTGAGCACATCCCCTTCCTTGCGGGTCAGCCGTTGTTCACCCCCAGGCCAGCGAAGGATGTAGGACTCGGGTTCGAATTCAAGTCGGCCGATGTGCAAGGTGGACGGTCCGGGTTCTAAAGCGTATTCGGTCCGTTTCAGCAAGGCTTGAATTCGGAGGAGGAGTTCCTCATTGTTGAAAGGCTTGATGACATAATCGTCTGCGCCGGCCCGCAGCCCTTTGACCCGATCCTCGACCCGGTGACGCGCTGTCAGGAGCAGGATGGGCAGCCCGGGGGCCACCTGCCGAAGGTCTTTCGTCAGCGTGAATCCGTCTCGGCCGGGAAGCATAATGTCTAGAACGGCGAGGTCGAAATCCTGCGCGGCAAAGGCGGGCATGACTTCCCGTCCGTCGCGCAACAATTCCACCTTGTGTCCCTCCAATCGGAGCAGGTCATGCAGGAGCAAGCCAAGGCTGGGGTCGTCCTCGACCAGCAGGATTCGGGCCGTGCGTTTCATAGGGCCAAGGGGAGGGTCAGCCGGAATGTGGAACCGCCGCCTTCATGAGGTAGACATTCAATGGTGGCGCCGTGCGCATCGAGAATGGTGCGGACGTAATGCAGGCCCAGGCCGAAGCCCTTGACGTCATGTCGGTCCCCATTCGGCACGCGATGGAACCGCTCGAAGATGCGTTCACGGTGCGCTTCCGGGACCCCGATACCACGGTCCGAGATGTCCAGTTGAACCCGGCGGCCGCAAGGCAGAAGGTGCAATTGGATGTCCAGCATCGGGGGCTGATCTCCATGGTAACGGATGGCGTTGTCCAGCAGATTGCTGAGCACCCCATCGAGGTGGGTTCGGTCTGCTCGGATGCTGAGGGAATCCGTGTCCTTGGGCAGGGAGAGCCTCAATTGCCCTGCCAGTTGGTCCACAGTGGGGCGGATCGACGCTGTGGCCTCCTGAATCCAGACGTCCAACTGGAAGAGTTCTTCATCGAGGGTGCCGGTGTCCCGGTCAAGCGTGGCCATTTCCATCACCTTGTCCACTTGACGCCGCATGCGGTGGTTCTCCGAGAGGATGAGGCTCAAATACCGGTGCCGCGCTTCGCCGTCATCGCCGATTTCGGGCCGCTGAAGGAGTTGTGCGCCCGTCTCAATCGAGGCGATGGGCGTTTTGAATTCGTGCGTCATGTTGTTGATGAAGTCCTCGCGGATTTCTGACAACCGCTTTTGGCGGAGGACAATGACCACGGCGTAGACGAAGGTGCCAAGGACGAGAATCTGGAGCACGCTGGCGAGAATCCACCGGTCCAAGGTCATGACGACATCGGCACGTTTGCCATTAAATC
>MDTG01200288.1_pt1 | contig 13972 bp, 14 predicted proteins | sample 811421 | NCBI WGS metagenome assembly MDTG01 (sample SAMN05326645, study PRJNA326480) | marine metagenome | isolation source: seawater | place: Pacific Ocean: South East | collected 2011 | reverse complement strand
CAATGAAGTATTAGAATATGAAACTAAATTTCAGGACCTAGCTGGGAAAACACACGATTTTAGTGAGGGAGTTAATGCCTTTCTAGCAAAAAGGAAACCTAACTTTAAAGGCAATTAGAAACTAACTATTTACATATTCGTTAGAATTAATACTTAAATCAATCTTAAATTTGGTGTGTAATGATTAATAAAGCGTATTTACTTTTACTGTTTGTGTTGATATTTGGGAGTTTATCAGCCCAAAATCAAATAATACCTTGTGCCACAAATGACTACATAAAACTCCTAAATCAACAAAATTCGGGAACTTTGAAGAATATAGAAGACGCTTTCTTCGACGCAAAACGATATTATAGCCTCAAGTCTAAAAAAGAGAAGGATACAATTTACACCATTAAAGTTGTTTTTCATGTTGTGTATAACAATAATGTTCAAAACCTAAACGACAAGTACATCTTATCCCAGCTTGAGGAATTGAACTCATGTTTTCGACGTAAAAATGCAGATACTATCGATACTCGTGAAATATTCTTGTCTGTAGCAGCGGATGCAGGAATAAATTTTGAATTAGCAAATTTAGACCCTTTTGGAAATCCTACGAGTGGTATAGTTCGTAAGTCATCGTCACTAACAACATTTGGTCGATTTCCTATCAACCTTTCTATTGCAGATCGCGTAAAAGAAGAATTATACGGAAGTCAGGTATGGGACCCTAACAAATACTTAAATATTTGGATTTGTGACTTGTCAGTAAATGGTTTTGATGCATTACTCGGTTATGCCTATCCACCAACTAACGCAGAAAATTGGAATTCAAACTCATTTAGCACCAGTAATAAACAAGGTGTAGTTGTACATTATAAAGTAGTAGGCAAAGACAATCCTCAATCACTATCTACTGGTTCAAAAACATTAATACACGAAGTCGGGCATTATCTTGGGCTTCGTCACATTTGGGGCGACGGTTCTAGAAATCAAGGGTGTAATGTAGATGATTTTATGGATGACACACCGAATAGCCGTGCAGCCACAAATGGTTGTAACATTGGGCAAAATTCATGCATCAATAATCCAGGCGATTTGCCAGATATGATTGAAAATTATATGGATTATTCTGACGGTGTTTGCCAAAACATGTTTACAGAACAACAAGTAGAACAGATGCGTTCAAATCTCACCTTATTTAGGTCCGGTATAGCTACAGTTCAATATCCTGACCCTCCGGTTGAGCCAGCCAAGTATACTTTAATTTATCCCAATCCAGTTGTTGAGGATTTGACATTGATACTATCAGAATTGGATGAAGAAGCCAATTATCAAATTGAAATCAGCAATTTGTTGGGACAAACAGTATTTAAATCCAACCTTGAACCACTCACTACACAGATAATATCTGGGCTTGGCACTTTAAAGGGAATATGCATATGTAAAGTATTAAAACAAGGTAAAGAGATTCTATCAGAAAAAATTGTATTCAAACTGTAAATAGATTTTTTTGGTGTTTGTAGTCAAATCCCCAAAAATTATAAAGGTTAACATACTTTAGTTTATCTTTGCACACCCAATGCAAGACCAGATATTTGACCTCGATTTAATCAAAAAAACGTATCAAAATTTAGCTGAAAAGGTATCAGCAGCTCGAGAGGTACTCAATAAACCACTAACACTTACTGAAAAAATATTGTATAGTCACCTATGGGAGGGTAATACAAAAAAAGAATTTTCCAGAGGTAGTGATTATGTAGATTTTGCTCCTGATCGAATTGCTTGTCAAGATGCAACAGCACAAATGGCGTTATTGCAATTTATGCAGGCGGGTAAATCTAAAGTAGCAGTTCCAACAACAGTTCATTGTGATCATTTAATCCAAGCCAAAATTGGAGCTGATGAAGATTTACAAAATGCATTAAATTCAAGTAACGAGGTATTTAATTTTCTAGAGTCAGTATCTAACAAATTTGGAATTGGATTTTGGAAACCTGGTGCTGGAATAATCCACCAAGTAGTATTAGAAAATTATGCTTTTCCAGGAGGTATGATGATTGGAACAGACTCACACACAGTAAATGCCGGCGGATTTGGTATGTTAGCCATTGGAGTTGGAGGAGCAGATGCAGTAGATGTGATGGCTGGAATGCCTTGGGAACTCAAATTTCCAAAACTTATTGGTGTTAAACTTACCGGTAAATTGGGGGGTTGGTCTGCACCCAAAGATGTAATTTTAAAAGTGGCAGGAATCCTTACTGTAAAAGGTGGAACAGGGTCGATTGTAGAATACTTTGGTGAAGGAGCTAAATCACTATCATGTACTGGAAAAGGAACCATTTGCAACATGGGGGCAGAAATTGGAGCAACTACATCAACCTTTGGTTATGATGAAAGTATGGAACGTTACCTGAAAGCCACAGGAAGAACAGAAGTAGCAGAATTGGCAAACGAAGTAAAAGAGCACTTGACAGGAGATGATTTAGTATATGCTAATCCAGAGCAATACTTCGATCAAGTTATTGAAATTAATCTCTCAGAACTTAAGCCTCACATCAACGGTCCTTTTACACCAGATTTAGAAACTAAAGTTGGTGAATTGAGAGCAAAAGCAGACGCTAATGGATGGCCATTGGATGTTGAATGGGGACTTATTGGATCGTGTACCAACTCATCCTATGAGGATTTGAGTAGGGCTGCTTCAATAGCAAAACAAGCCGTTGATAAAAAACTAAAAACAAAAGCTCAATTTGGGATTAATCCTGGTTCTGAAACAGTCAGATATACAGCTGATAGAGACGGGCTATTGGATATTTTTGAAAATTTAGATGCAACTATTTTTACCAACGCGTGTGGTCCGTGTATCGGGCAATGGGCACGTTATAATGATCCCATAAACGCTCCAAAGAATTCAATCATTCATTCCTTCAACCGAAACTTCAGTAAGCGTGCCGACGGAAATCCAAATACGCATGCGTTTGTTGCTTCACCAGAGATTGTAGCAGCTATTGCTATTTCAGGAAGATTAGACTTCAATCCAGAAACCGATTCTATAGTAAATGTGGATGGTGAGAATGTTATGCTTGATGAACCAACAGGATATGAGTTGCCACCTCAAGGTTTTGGAGTAGAGGATAACGGATATTTGGCACCTCTAGAAGATGGATCTAGTATTGAAATAAAAGTTGCTCCTGATTCTAAAAGATTACAACTTCTTGCTGGTTTTCAGCCCTGGAACGGAAAGAATTTACATGGGCTTAAATTGTTAATTAAGACGAAAGGTAAATGTACAACGGATCATATATCCATGGCTGGTCCTTGGTTGGCATATAGAGGTCACCTTGATAATATTTCAAATAATTGCTTGATTGGTGCGATTAATGCGTTCAATGAAAAAGCAGATACAGTTCTTAATCCATATACAAACACCTATGACGGTGTTCCCAAAGTAGCAAGGGCCATAAAAGCGAGTGGAGATTTTTCCATCGTATTTGGTGAGGATAATTATGGAGAAGGAAGTAGCCGTGAACACGCTGCTATGGAACCAAGACATTTAGGGGTAAGAGCAGTTGTCGTTAAATCATTTGCTCGTATTCATGAAACTAATTTAAAGAAACAAGGAATGCTTGGACTTACATTTGTAAATCCTGCTGATTATGATAAGATTAAAGAAACAGATACCATAGATATTCTTGGTTTAGAAGAATTTACAGCAGGTGTGCCTCTTAAAATTAAGTTGAACCATGCTGATGATAGCAGTGATATTTTTGAAGTAAATCATACTTATAATAAGACACAAATTGATTGGTTTAAAGCAGGAAGTGCTTTAAATTTAATAAAACAACAGAATCAATAACTGCCAGTTATTTAAAAAATAATTTGTATTCATATACTTAATCTGTTATTTTGTAAATATTAATCTCAAAATATTTTAACTATGAATTTGCAAACAAATGACAAACGAAGTAAGAGGCTGTTATTTTTAATGATTTTCACATTAGTACTGATCAATGCTGGACTTATTTACCAGCTAGTAACTAAGAATAATCAGCTTCAAAATACGCAAACAGAACTAGTGGATACTAACAAGGAGCTAGACGACTTAAAAATTATTGAAGATGAACTAAGAGTCAACTTAGAGCTTAAATCAGGCCAAAATGCAAAGCTTGATTCAATTATCCAAGTTAGGAATCAAGTAATTCAAAAAAAGATAATTCAAATTCGAGGTTTATTATCCAAAGAAAAGGTTACACAAACAGAACTTTCAAATGCCACTAAAGAAATGGCTGCTTTCAAAGACGAAGTAGAAAAACTGAAAGCAGAGATTGAAGAACTTTCTAAGCAAAATCAATATTTAAAGGATGAAAATTATGTGATGCAAAAGCAAATTGACGCTGAGCGTGAAATCAATCAAGAGATACTTAATGAGAATACAGAGCTCGTTAAGCAAGTTGAGGTAGGTTCTAGAATCTTTCTAAAATCATTAATTGCAGCTCCTATGCGGAATACCTTAGTTGGAGGACTTAAAATAACGGATAAACTATCCAAATTAGAAAAAATTGAAGTTTCCTGTACTTTGGGTAATAATGATCTCGTTTCACAAGGGGATAAAACACTATATTTTCAAATTATAACACCAAATAAAAGTACATTACTTTCAGATAATAATACATCTGGTACATTTAATTTTGATGGAGGGGATCGAATGTATACTTTAAAAAAATCAGTCAATTTTCAGAATAAAAACGAAACGATTACATTCTCTATTCCAAAAATTGATGGAATGACTGAAGGTAATTATATTATGAATGTATTCAGCCAGAATCATAAAATGGGAAGTTCAGAATTTTTACTCCGTTAATGAGCATTCGTTCAGAAAAAATATCACGAGCTGTTCAGCGAGATTTATCTCCAATTTTGTCTCGGGTGTGTCAACGTATTTTACCCGGTGAGTTAGTTACCGTTTTAGAAGTAAAAGCTACAGCAGATTTGGGATTGGCTAAAGTATATGTGAGTATTCTAAATTCTAAAGACAAAGATAAAAGTCTTTATACTATCGATTTTCACAACAAAGAAATTCGCCAGGAGTTAGCCCAAGTAATGGGTAAACGGGTACGTAAAATACCCGAGCTTAACTTTTATCTAGATACTACTATGGATCATGCTGAACGGATTAATTCAATTCTTGATAATTTATAATACAAAACAGTGAGACTCTCTCTGTTTATTGCATATCGATATCTTTTTTCTAAAAAGAAAATTAATGCTATTAATATAATTACAGGTATTGCTATGCTTGGTTTTGGCGTAGGGTCTTTTGCCATGATAATTGTCCTTTCAACATTTAATGGGTTCGAGAATATTGTGGAAAGTATGATAAATAATTATGATCCTGATATTAAAATTACAGCTAAATGTGAAAAAACATTTAAACTTAATTCTTCGCTTGAAAATCAATTAAATAAAATAGGAACGGTAGATTATTACACGCCTGTTTTAGAAGAAAAAGTAGTTATCAAATATGACCAACATCAAGAAATTGCTCGTATTAAAGGCATTGATTCAAAGGCTCCTCTTAACACTTTAGACTCCATTGTTGTATTGGGCGAATTTTATTTAGGAGATTCCCTTAAAAATTTTGGAGTTTTTGGTGCAGGCCTTGCACAAAAACTCAATTTATTTCCTGGAAGTCCAGAATTAGTTACTGTATTTGTTCCTAGAAGGGATGTTGCGTATAGTGCTTTGAACCCGACTGCTTCTCTAAGTACAGAATATCTCCGATCAAGTGGAACATTTACAGTGCATGAAAAAGTAGATAATGAAGTATTTATGACTCGGTTAGATTTTGCGCAAAAATTATTGTCATACCCAAATGCTATTAGTGCTCTAGAGATATCGTTGAAAGCAGGAGAAGATCCCATCGATGCTAAAGAAAATTTAATAAAAGTACTGGGGGATAATTGGGTAGTCAAAACTCGTCGAGAACTCAACGAGGTTCTTTACAAAATTTTCAGTAGCGAGAAATGGTTTACATATGCAATTTTGTCCTTAGTTATATTCATTTCATCCTTCAATATTTTTGGTTCGTTAATTATGCTGGTGATTGATAAGAAAAAAGACATTGGAATACTTAAAAGTATGGGAGCTGAAGAAGGTACTCTATTTTGGGTCTTCTTTTGGCAGGGGACTTATATTGCTCTAATTGGTGGAGGAATAGGAATATTATGCTCAATTTTATTAGTATGGTCACAATCCTATTTTGAATGGTTTGCTTTGGAGAATGCCATTGTATCTGCCTATCCTGTAGATTTGCTATGGAGTGATGTAACGCTAACGGTATTAACTATTCTATTTTTAGGATCTAGCATATCTTTGTACCCTGCTTTTAAAGCATCCAAAACACCCATCAACGTAATTAATTAAAAAAAGCAATGTACACTTCATGTCTTGGATTAAATCAATTAAATCGCTATTTGAAACCACAGAGCCAGATTCGATGAAATTTTTGGTAGTTGGATTAGGCAATATCGGGCCTGAGTATAATCATACTAGGCATAATATTGGATTCGAAGTTCTCGACCAATGGGTTAGTCAACATGACGCAGAATGGGAGAGCGGGCGATTAGCTAACATTACCAAATTCAAATTTAGGGGCAAGCAGGTGGTTTGCATAAAACCCACGACTTTCATGAACCTTAGTGGTAAAGCTGTTAAGCATTGGATGAAAATTGAAAGCATAGCACCCAAAAATTTCATCATCATAACCGATGATATATCTATCGATTTGGGAAAATTACGAATTCGCGGTAAGGGTAGTGCTGGTGGTCATAACGGTCTTAAGGATATCCAACAGCAATTGGGTACCGATCAATATCATCGGATTCGTTTTGGTGCAAAAGGAGATTTTCCCAGCGGCAGACAAGTAGAATTTGTACTCGGAAAATGGGATGAGAATGAATACATTGAAGTAGCCCTTCAAAAAGATCGAGCTTGTAAAGCAATTGAATCTTGGATTATTAAAGGGTTGACTGGTGCTATGAACGAATTCAGCGGTTAGGATTATTTTAAAAACATCCTACGTTGGTTGATTCTTGTGCTTCGTGACTTTGGAGGATTACGATTATAGTAACATCCATTTCCAGACTTACCACCAAAAATATATTCAAACTTAATCGACAATATGTGGTAACTGTCAGTTTTTTCCGAATTTCCTCGTTCATCGCCTACTTTTTTTGGTGTAAGCGAACGATTGGATAGTTCCTGAGCAATATTTCCCTTCTCATTACCGATTAGTTGAGGATCAGCGTAAACAGTACTTACATCATCAAGGTAGTCCGTAAATGCTTTTCGAAATCCTAAATCTAGAATCAATGAAGTACTTTTTGCAAGTCGAAACTTGTATCCTAATCCGTAGGGAATGACAATTGAAAGGTCATTATATGGTCCTGAGCCATCCTCTGTAAACTGACCTTCGGTACCTATTTCGCGGAGCTTGTACCAATCATCTTGATACTCAGTCTTGGGTTGGAAGTAAATAGCACCGATACCACTGTAAATATAAAAACGATTGAACCCTTTTTTTCGACTCCAGGGACGATATTCAAATAAGAAGTCAGCTTCCACTAAGTCAGTACGAACACTTAAATTTCGATCCTTATGAAACTCTTGACTAGAGTATGCGTCATTGCCAGCTAGACGCGTAACCAAAAAATTAGTAGCAAGTGAAACAGCCCCTGTATGTAAAGCAATGCCAGCACCAATAGCAGGTCGAGTAGCTTTAATATCCCAATCAAAAATTCCCCGACTTACTACGAAGTTACTCCCACCTAAATCGCCCATCATATTGCTAGCGCCAAAGTAGATGTTTCCAGACCAATATTGACTTCTATAGGTCTGAGCATAAGCCTCCAAAGAATATAGTAAGAAAATAAAAAGAAATGAGGTAAAGGTTAATGGTTTCAAGTTGCAAAGATAATTCTTCGAATGATTTACTGATTTATGGTGCTCATTTGAGGATGATATTATCATCGTGTAGTTTACAAATCCTTTGTAAGTCCTTGTACAATCTTGTATCCGTTAAAAAATTCTTTAGCAATAATTCGAATAAATGAGTAGGTAGGAACAGCTACGATCATGCCAACTATACCTGCAAGCGAACCTGCAGCGAGAATGACCATAAAAATTTCGAGTGGGTGAGCCTTTACACTTTTGGAAAAAATAATCGGTTGAAGTACAAAATTATCTAATAATTGTGCTACAATAAACGGAATGAGAGTCCTCAATAAAAAACCAAATAACGCCATATCAGGTGCTGTTTCTAATTGAGAAGTTGCAGCTAATAATAAGCCTATACCGGCACCCATGAGAGGGCCGACGTAGGGGATAATATTGAATACCCCAGCAATTACACCAATGAGTAGGGCATTTTTTACCCCAATGATTAAAAGTCCGATTGTGATTACTAATATAACCAACGTTACCTGCACTAATACACCAATAAAATAACGCGATAATAAATTTTTGGTCTCCACTACAATTATTTTTACCTTGTTAAGGTACTTTTCAGGGGATAAGCTAGTAATAATCTGATTTATGATTTGCCCGTCTTTAAGTAAAAAGAAGCTGATAAACAAGACAGAAAAAACTCCAATAAGCGTACTTGATATTCCTCCAATTATATTACCCAAGTATGTGCCCACGTCACTCATGGTCATAAGTTGATTGATTTCTTCTTGCAAATTTGTATAGATATTAGTGTCTGAAACCAACCAAGAGGGCAAATTTGCTAGATGGGATTGAATACGATTAAATAAAACGTCAGTATCGATTTGAGACAATATATGAGCCTGATGAACAATAATAGGAGCTAAAAAACAAATGACGCTAGCCATTATACCAATCATAAAAGAAAGTACTAAAGCTGCTCTTAAAGCGTTGGGAAGTTGCCATTTTTTGATATGAATACGATCCAGTAAACGCACAAGCGGACGTGCGATAAAAGCAACAATCGTAGAAGCAAAAAAAGAATAAATCATTAGGCGAACATTCCAGAGTATATAGCATAGAATCATCAGCCCCAAAAAGCCTAATATCAGACGGATATTTTTACTAGACAACATATTTATGCGACGGTGTTAAAGTGATTGTAAAATACAAACTTATAAAAAGTTAGAGTTGTTCGGCACAAAGTTCTGTAAGCACTCCATCGGTTGACTTTGGATTCAAGAAGGCAATAACCTTTTTATCGGCACCTGGTTTTGGTTTGTTATGAATAGCTACAAAACCTGCATCTTTTAATCGTTGGAGTTCAGCATTGACGTCATCTACTGCAAAAGCAATGTGATGGATGCCTTCCCCTTTAGAATCAATAAACCGATGAATAGGACTAGACTCGTTAGTAGCTTGCAACAGCTCAATTTTCACATCTCCAATACGAAAAAAAGAAGTAATAACTCCTTCACTTTGCACTTCTTCTGTTTTGTAATGAATGGTATTTAATAACTTAGCAAATCGTTGATTGCTTTCTTCTAAATTTTTAACAGCGATACCTATGTGCTCAATTTTTTGCATAAAGCAAAGGTAATATCAAAAAATGGTTAGTTTTTTTATAAAAGTTTCCTTTTTTATAGAGTGTATTCGGTGTAAAACCTATAAATTATTAAAAATCGTCCCATCGAAAAGAAAAGGTCATTCATAGGAGAATTTAGAGCACCAAAACTCAAAAAAAACTTAAAACATTTTTTAAAATTACACGTTATATTTGCAATTAGAATAACTCCAAATAGTAAGAAGCTTAATGAATTTACCCATATATCTTGACAATAACTCGACAACACCCATGGATCCACGGGTACTGGAATCGATGTTGCCATTTTTTAATGAACAATTTGGTAATGCATCGAGTAGAAATCACAGCTTCGGGTGGAATGCCGAAAAAGCAGTTGATAATGCTCGAAATCAAATAGCCAAATTAATTGGCAGTAATTCTAAAGAAATTATTTTCACCTCAGGAGCTACTGAAGCAAATAATTTGGCCATAAAAGGAGTATACGAAATGTACGGCTCTCAAGGAAATCATATTATTACAGTAACTACTGAGCATAAAGCAGTCATAGATGCATGTAAAAAAGTAGAAAAAATGGGTGCAGAGGTAACTTTCCTCTCTCCAAATGAAGATGGACTTATCAACCTTGATGAATTAGAAGCTGCAATCACCGATAAAACAATCCTCATTACTATTATGTATGGGAATAATGAGATTGGAGTAATTCAAGATATCAAAGCCATTTCAGCAATTGCAAAGAAAAATAATGTACTCTTTCATACTGATGCGACACAGGCTGTAGGGAAAATTCCTGTGGATGTAAATGCTGATGGTATTGATTTATTGAGCTTTACAGCACATAAAATGTATGGTCCTAAAGGAGTTGGTGCTCTTTATGTTCGAAGAAAAAATCCAAGGGTAAAAGTAACTAGTCAAATGGATGGTGGTGGACACGAGCGAGGAATGCGAAGCGGTACTCTTAACGTGCCAGGAATCGTAGGATTTGGAAAAGCGTGCGAATTATGTGAGCTGGAAATGGAACAAGAAGCCATCAGATTGAGTGCTTTGAGAGATAAATTAGAAAAAGAATTACTTACTATCGAGGAAGCCTATGTGAATGGAAATCCGGCACATCGTCTACCTCATGTAGCAAATATTTCATTTAAATTTGTAGAAGGAGAAGGACTTATGATGGGAACTAAAGATATCGCAGTATCAAGTGGGAGTGCGTGTACTAGTGCTTCATTAGAGCCAAGTTATGTTCTCAAATCGTTAGGATTAGACGACGAGTTAGCACATTCTTCACTACGTTTTGGATTGGGAAGGTTTACAACTGAAGAGGAAGTATATTTCGCAATAAATCATGTTAAGACAGCAGTAAATAAACTCCGAGAGATGAGCCCACTCTGGGAAATGTTTCAAGAGGGTATTGATTTGAAAACCATCGAATGGGCAGAACATTAAATAACAGATAGAATTAATAACATAATGCAATGGCATATTCAGAAAAAGTAATTGATCATTACCAAAATCCAAGAAACATCGGTAAGTTAGACAAAGATTCCAAGAGCGTAGGTACCGGCCTTGTCGGTGCACCTGAATGTGGAGACGTGATGCGTCTTCAAATCGATGTAGATGATGCAACAGGAATTATCAAGGATGCAAAATTTAAAACTTTTGGATGTGGCTCTGCTATTGCCTCTTCCTCACTTGCTACGGAGTGGCTTAAAGGTAAAACTGTAAATTCTGCTATGGAAATTGATAATATGGAAATTGTTGAAGAGTTAGCGTTGCCGCCCGTAAAAATTCATTGCTCTGTGTTAGCTGAAGATGCTATAAAAATGGCAATTAATGATTACCGTCAGAAGCAGGGGTTAGAACCTATTGAGGATAACAAAAAACACTATTAATTAAAGAAGATATGATTACAGTTTCAGAAAGAGCAGCACGACAAGTTAATAGTCTGATGGATACTGAAGGATTAGATAATGAGTATTTTATTAGAGTTTCAGTAGTAGGAGGTGGGTGTTCTGGTTTGAGTTACAAAATGGATTTTGATAACGAAAGTCAAGAGGGTGATCAAGAGTTTGAGAGCAACGGATACAAAATCGTTTGCGATATGAAAAGCTTTTTATACCTCTGTGGCACCGAACTCGATTTCACTGATGGCCTGAACGGTAAAGGTTTTCAATTTAACAATCCCAATGCCAGCAGAACTTGTGGTTGTGGGGAAAGTTTTTCTGTGTAATTTCACCAGTCTATTTTCTATCACTATAACACAATTCCTAATTGTGTTGCCTCATTGCGTGACAGAGACAAACTTCGTATAAACATTTTGATTCGTTGATCGGGAAGTCCGGATGAATTTTTTGATTGACTTTCAATGATTTTTGCAACATCCATACCTGAAATTACTTTGCCAAATACGGTGTATTCACCATCAAGGAATGATGCTCCGTCAGGGTCTGTGACAATATAAAATTGCGATCCGCTTGAGCGTCTTTCGGGGTTAGTCATGTTGCCCAGTCTAGCTGCAGCCAAACTTCCATATTTATGCTTATGTATTGTTGTGTCAATCTCTGCTGGTAATGTATAACCTGGGCCACCGGTGCCGTCATTATTACGGTTATTATCCTTACTAGTAGGACTCCCTCCTTGTATCACAAAATCGTCCACACATCGGTGGAATTCTGTAGAGTCATAAAAATTAGCATTAATTAGACTATCAAAATTACGGTAGTGAATAGGGGTTTCTTTAAAAAGTTGGATGAAGATATTTCCAAATTTTGTGTTAATTCCAATAACTTCAACTGTTTCAAGACCACATACATCGCAAACGTCATCTTCACAACTTGAGAACATAACAATAAATGTGGCCATTATAATTCCTAGCAGTATATTCTTTAACTTCATTAAGTTCAGGTTGGGCACGAAGTTAAATCATTATTTAACCAAGAACAAAAACACAAGTTAAGTAATAAGATATCGTTTATCTTTGTATGCTTTAATTCATGTCTTCCATTACACTAGTAATTTTGATGCTGCTTTTGTCAGCTTTTTTTTCTGGTCTTGAGATTGCATTTATTTCTGTAAATAAATTACGTATAGAGCTCAAAAGTACCCAAGGTAAACATTGGGCAAAGTTGTGTTCAAACTACATCAAATCTCCTTCCAAATTTATCAGCACCATATTAGTTGGTAATAATATTGCATTGGTGGTTTATGGAGTGACAATGGAAGAAATATTTAGACCCCAATTTTCGTATTTTGGATCATTTCCAGCATTGATTCTAGCAACGTTCATATCAACCGGTATAGTTTTGATTACTGCTGAGTTTTTACCCAAAGCTTTATTCAGACTAAATCCTAGCGGTATATTGAGTGTATTAGTATATCCGTTCCAATTTTTTTATGTAGTTCTGTGGCCTATTGTTCAATTTGTGAGATGGTTGAGCAATTTTATGTTGGTTAAAATTTTTAAAATGGAGTTTGCCAATGAATCACCTGCTTTCAGTAAGATTGACCTTGATCATTTTATCTCACAGTCATCTCATATTCCACCTGATGGAGATGAGCCTGATGTAGATACTGAAATTTTGAAAAATGCATTGGATTTTGGAAATGTTGAAGTGCGAGATTGTCTTGTACCTAGAACTGAAATTATTGCAATTGATATCGAAAATTCGATTGATGAGTTAGAAAAATTATTCATTGATACTCGTCATTCCAAGATTCTTGTTTACAAAGAAAATATTGATCATATCATTGGATATGTACATCACTTAGACCTACATAAAAAGCCAAAAAGTATTCAGTCAGTTTTGTTGCCTATACTTATTACAAATGAATCTAAAAGTGCTAATGAGATGCTTAATGAGTTTTCCAAATCTCAAAGAAGTATTGCTTTAGTGGTAGATGAATATGGAGGTACTGCAGGCATTATAACTGTAGAAGATATTATGGAGGAAATTTTTGGAGAGATAGAAGATGAACATGACGAAGTTGAAGATAATGAGTTGGTTACCAATGGTGGACAGTTAGTCCTTAACGCCAAACTTGAGGTTGACTATCTTAATGAAAAGTATAACTTAGATATCCCTAATGGAGAATATGAAACACTTGGGGGATTCATACTTGCCAATTTAGAAGAGATACCGCCTACTGGCGAAATCTTTATTATCGATCAGTTTGAAATTAAAATCGTTGAAGCTTTTGAACAAAAAATTGAAAAAGTTCAATTGATTATTTTAGACTAGTTCAATAACCATACTTTTCTTTCCAAAGTGCTTTTAAGTGTTGACGTACTTTATCTTCTGCAGGGTTATTGCCAGGTTCGTAAAGCACTGTATTTTCTATTTCCTTAGGAAGAAACTCATGAATGGTAAAGTTTTTCGGAAAATCATGAGCATAAGGGTATCCTTTACCATAGTCCAAGTCCTTCAT
>MDTG01251184.1_pt1 | contig 13973 bp, 13 predicted proteins | sample 811421 | NCBI WGS metagenome assembly MDTG01 (sample SAMN05326645, study PRJNA326480) | marine metagenome | isolation source: seawater | place: Pacific Ocean: South East | collected 2011 | reverse complement strand
GAACGATTTTCTGACTTTGGTCTACCTATCATCGCTGATAATATTCCTGGATTTCTGGGACCTCTTGCTGGTGTTCTTTCGGGTTTAGACTGGGCATACGACCAGCGAGTTGAGTTAATTGTCACGGTTGCTGCAGATACTCCGTTCTTCCCTAGTAATCTGGTCTCGGAACTTTTAAATGTGGGTGGAGGTATGAGAGCACCTTTGGTTCTTGCTGCAACAAAAGACTCAGCAGGAAAAACATGGCGACACCCTACATTTGGCCTCTGGCCCGTATGTTTGCGAAATGATCTTAGAAAAAATCTAATAGCAGGTTTGCGTAAAGTCCTACTCTGGTCAGAGCTACACGGAGGAAGGGACGCATTTTTTGAGGTAAACTCGTTTGACCCTTTTTTTAACGTTAATACGGTTGAGGATTTGAAAATCGCGCAGGAGATTTTAGAGGAAGATGCATGAAGGTTTACGGTGTTACTGGTTGGAAAAATTCTGGAAAAACAGGATTAATGGAGCGTCTGGTCGTTGAAATAATTAATCGTGGTTTATCTGTATCAACAGTAAAACATGCCCATCATACCTTTGATATTGATAAACAAGGCAAAGATAGTGACCGTCATCGACAGGCTGGAGCTAAAGAAGTTCTTTTATCTTCCAGCAAACGATTTGCCTTGATGCATGAATTTCACGATGAAAAAGAGCCTCCGCTTGCAAGGCTGCTAGACAGACTTTCTCCCGTTGATCTGGTATTGATCGAAGGTTACAAACGGGATCGACACCCGAAAATAGAAGCACATCGGAAAGAAACGGGCCAGTCGATTAGAGCAGTTCATGATTCTACAATCCATGCTGTTGCTAGCAATGAAAATATGAAGCTTGATAAGCCAGTATTCGACCTAGATGATACGGTTGCAATTGCGGATTTTATTCTGGTTGAAACAGGTTTTTGATGTTTGATACTATCATCGCCGTTGACTGGTCGGCCCGTGCCTCACCTTCGCCGGTAACTCCAGTGAAAGATGCTATTTTTCTATGTATTTTTCGGCTCTCCGAGGGAGAATCACGGCATCCGGAGTATTATCGCACACGATTTTCTGCTATGGATCGAATTCGCGAGATTTTAGAAGCAGAATTGAAAGTAGGTAGGCGCATATTGATTGGATTCGATTTCAATTTTGGCTATCCAGCTGGTTTTGCAAGGCAACTAACGGGTGAAGTCTCGGGCTTGGCGGTTTGGAGATGGATTTGTGAGCGGCTTGAAGATGACATCGATAACAAAAACAATCGGTTTGAAGTAGCTGCCCAAGTCAATGCAATGTTTCCAGGTGTGGGGCCATTTTGGGGGTCACCTAATGGAGTAGGTTTCGATGGATTGCCGCACAAGGGGACTGAACGTTATGGTCACGGTATTGGCGAGTTTCGTCAGACGGAAATTGCCTCTAAAACGGCGCAGAGCGCTTGGAAACTCTTTACAACAGGATCGGTTGGCTCTCAGGCCCTTTTAGGGATATATCATCTTTACAGGCTCAAGAATTGGTTAGGAGAGCGTGGTTTGGTTTTCCCCTTGGAAACTGGATGTATTTTTACCGAACATTCAGTCGTTATTGCAGAGATTTACCCCTCATTTTACAATTTTGATTACTCGTTTCCTTTACGAGAACAAGACCCCAAAGGGTTTTATCATATTGCAGATGCACGGCAGGTACGGCAGGTCTGTGACTATTTTGCATGGCTGATGTATACCGAAAAAAAAATTGAATTTCTGTTTCCTGTAAAGACTGTTCCAGAGGATATTTTAACTGAAGAAGGTTGGATCCTCGCAGTACCATCTAATGGAATTACAGCATGATTGAGCCCCCGGAGTTACGTGATGATTGTTTTGTTTTACCACCTGGATTTAATTGGATGCCGGTGCCGAAAGTATTTGAGCTTTTGGAAGCCTCATTAGATGTCCGAGTTAGATCATATTCTCGCTCACTAGCTGATGCATATGGCTGTATTTTGGCTGAACCGATTTTTGCAAAACGCTCCAACCCGTCCTATTCTAATTCTGCGATCGATGGCTACGGGTTTGCTGGAATTCAAAGCAAAAAATCTGGTTCTGTTTGTTTGAAACTTCTGAACGGGCGAGCGGCCGCCGGCCATCCGTTTAAAGAGCGGGTTCCGAGTGGGCATGCTTTGCGTGTTTTAACCGGAGCTATCTTGCCGGAGGGTGTAGACACTGTCGTACTTCAAGAAGATGTAAACACCAATGGAGATGAGGTCGCTTTTCGCGGTCCCTTAAAAATTGGAAAGAATACTAGACTAGCTGGTGAAGATATTAAAGTTGGACAACTTTTATTTGACAAAGGCCATATATTATTTCCGTCTGATCTTGCTGCTTTGGCATCGGTCGGTTTAGGGGAAGTGGATGTTTTTGCCCCGCTGAGAGTAGGCGTTTTATCAACAGGTGATGAACTTATTGAGGTGGGTTGCGATCCTCAAAAAGGTCAAATTTATGATGCTAATCGCCAAATGTTGTTGGCACAGATACAGCGATCCGGATTTCAAATTGTTGATCTTGGAATAGTAAAAGACAATGCAGAACATATACGCGATATCTTAGATAAAGCTTCAAAGATCTGCGATGCAGTGGTCACAACCGGTGGTGCATCCTCAGGGGATGAAGATCATATGGCCGCCCTTTTGAGTAGCGAAGGCACACTTAATATTTGGCGGGTTGCGGTTAAGCCTGGAAGGCCTATGGCAATGGGCCTTTGGAAAGGCCTACCGATCTTTGGCTTACCTGGTAATCCGGTGGCTGCATTTGTCTGTGCGTTAGTTTTCGCACAACCTGCGCTGCGCGTTCTAGCAGGTGGTAAATGGTCGCGACCCGAAGGCTACATGGTACCAGCGGCTTTTTCGAAATCTAAGAAGCCAGGGCGCCAGGAATATCTTCGCGCAAGATTGGCCAATGGAACAGTGGAGGCGTTCAGTCCGGAAGGATCTGGGCGTGTTACTGGCCTTAGCTGGGCAACGGGGTTGGTGGAGTTACAGGAGCCTGCACAGTGCATCCAGCCAGGTGATCTTGTCCGCTATATTCCGTTTTCCGAATTTTGAAAATTTTAGGCTCTTTTAGTCGAAAGTACCGGCAACGCGTCCGACAAGCATAAATGCAAGCGCTGTTCGCGTCTGCGAAAAGGCAGAGATCTCTGCATCTTTGGCGATCTTTTCAAAATTGGCGAAGACCTCGTCAAACGTTTTCAGAAAATGGTGGGCCGTATCTCGAAAAACTGGGTCTTGCTTCATACGACCGTTGGTCAGAGCTAGTGAAGAACGGTCCCTAACACCACCAAGCAACGTAATTTTGCGGCCCCTTTCTCCTTTTGCAAACTGACGCCAAGCATCAGGGTGCACGATATCTGGTCTAAGATCATCCATGTAAATTCCATCTTGGCTGAGCAACGTCAATACATCCTGAGCCGCTTGGATTAAAATAGCTGTTTCACGATGTGTCAGTGCGCGTTTCAGTGCGGCGAATCCTTCCTCATCTTCAGCTGTTTCGGGGAAATTTAGTGCGGCCACAAAGTCATCTATAGATGGTGGCTCATCCAAGTCTTCCAGATGTGTGCCTAATTCTAGGGAAGGTTGGTCAGTTTTTATTGCTAGGTGATTCGCCTTTTCGCCATTGCAGTTGGGACTTTGACGCTCAGCCAAACGCTCTGTGTTCATCATGGTCAAGCCATTTTGAATTTTACGCTGTGTTGCTGTTAATTCATCCAACCGGCGCAAGATAAAAGCCTCCGGTTTTGTCTGACTATGTAATTTTTGTTGATCGATGTAGGTTTTCCTAAGCGTCTCAACGGCCGTATGAATTAACCGCGTTTCTTCCTGCACTATCCGGGTCGTACGAATTATAATTAGACAAAGGCATATCATTGCAAAAGGCACGAAAATAATTAGTAATTGGAACAGAAAGTTATCATATGTTTCGAGGCTCCTGGCCGAAAACAAATGAACAGAAAAAGCAATCCAGCCAATCGCTAATACAAGCCCCAAGATTTCGGGCAAATTTATCTTGCTACGTTGAGTTTTTAAAAAAGAATTTTTTTTTGAATTTTTGCTCAAGTCCAAATCCATTGATATAGTTGCTCCCAAAAGGATAATATTGGCTCTTAGCAGTACGTAATTGATACAACTTCGTAGGATTTTTCACCACCAGGTGCACGAACTTCAACACTGTCGCCTTCTTCTTTTCCGATTAGTGCTCGGGCGATTGGAGATTTTATATTCAAAAGCCCAGCTTCAATGTTAGCCTCATGCTCCCCGACTATTTGCCAGGTTTTTTCTTCGTCCGTGTCTTCATCCAATAGCGTGACGGTGGCTCCAAATTTGATAGCACCAGTAAGTACTGTTGGATCAATGACCTCAGCACGCGATAAAACGCCCTCTAAATCTTTAATGCGGCCTTCTATAAAGCTCTGCTTTTCGCGAGCAGAATGATACTCAGCGTTTTCTGACAAATCCCCGTGTTCTCGAGCCTCTGCAATCGCTTTGATGATAGCGGGGCGTTCAACGGATTTAAGTTGCTTAAGTTCTATTTCAAGGTCGGAATGACCCGACATGGTCATTGGAATTTTTTCCATCGTATCTTCGCTTTTTAGTTTATTTCGCCGGCCGGAGTAACTTTAAACTTATACCTTTTGTTGTATTTTCACGCTGAAGGCGATTGTTCTCCTTTGCAACCAAAAATGTCAAAAACAATGAATGATTGAACAATTTAATTATTTTGTACAGAAGCTGGTGCGCCTTTTGCCGCAAAGTGGCACTTTAACGCCATCTGCGCATTGACGAAAACCTTTTCTGCGAGATAACGATATAAGAGAAAATTTTTGCGCTAAAAAGAGGAGCGCGTTATGGCTATTATTGAACGCGAAGCAATGGAGTATGACGTGGTCATTGTGGGAGCTGGGCCCTCAGGCCTTTCAGCTGCTATTCGCCTAAAGCAGCTCGATGCAGACCTCGACATCGTAGTCTTGGAAAAAGGCTCTGAGGTGGGTGCGCACATTCTCTCCGGTGCCGTACTTGATCCCAGCGGTCTCAACCGTCTGATCCCAAATTGGAAGGAAAAAGGCGCTCCAATCCGCGTAAAGGTAAAAGAAGATAATTTTTATGTTCTTGGAGAAGCGGGAAAAATCCGTCTTCCCAATTGGCTCATGCCACCTCTCATGAATAATCACGGAAATTATATTGTTTCGATGGGTAATGTCTGCCGCTGGCTTGCGGAGCAAGCCGAGGAACTTGGCGTTGAAGTTTTCCCCGGGATGGCTTGCTCTGAGCTGGTCTTTGGAGAAAACGGAGAGGTCAAAGGTGTCGTTGCTGGCGAGTTTGGTAAAAATCCGGATGGTTCCATTTCCGATGGTTACGAACCTGGTATGGAACTTTATGGGAAGTATGTTTTTTTGTCGGAGGGTGTAAGGGGTTCTCTTTCAAAACAGGTCTTGAAAAAATACGAACTTGCAAAGTCTTGCGATCTACCGAAATTTGGCATTGGTATGAAAGAAATTTGGGAAATTGCGCCAGAAAAGCATAACGAGGGTGAGGTAACCCACACTATGGGTTGGCCACTTGGCTTTAAAAACACCGGTGGCTCTTTCATATATCACTTAGATAACCACCAGGTTTATGTGGGCTACATCGTTGATTTGAGTTATAAAAATCCATACCTTTATCCATATATGGAATTTCAAAGTTTTAAGCACCATCCGAAGATTGCGGAACTGCTTAAAGGAGGAAAGCGAGTTGCTTATGGTGCCCGTGCAGTCACGAAGGGAGGCTTTCAATCAATACCTAAAGCGGCTTTCCCGGGTGGAGTATTGTTAGGTTGTTCGCTCGGCCTTGTGAATTTACCCCGCATTAAAGGTAATCACAATGCAATGCACTCTGGCATTGAAGCGGCCGAGACAGCATTTAAAGCTATGAAGGAGGGGCGGTCTTCTGACGTGTTACAAGAGTATGATGTTTCTCTACGAATTGGTCCCGTTGGTAGAGATCTCAAGAAAGTACGCAATGTAGCGCCGTTCGCGGGTCGATATGGTCCTCTAGGAGGGCTAGCATTTGGCGGATTTGATATGTGGTTCCAAACAATTTTTGGGTTTTCGCTTTTTGGGACTTTGAAGCATGGTAAATCTGATGCGGAGGCAACGGAGGCAGCAGCAAAACATACCCCAATTAATTATCAAAAGCCTGACGGAACGCTTAGTTTTGATCGCTTAACTAATGTTTCTTTCTCAATGACTAACCATGAGGAGGCGCAACCAACACATCTTCAGCTAGTTGATGGAAATATACCCATCTCCGTGAATTTACCGAAATATGAAGAGCCTGCGCAACGATATTGCCCAGCAGGTGTTTATGAAGTTGTTCGAGAAGAGGGTAAAGAAGCTCGATTTGTGATAAATTTCCAAAACTGTGTGCATTGCAAAACATGTGACATAAAAGATCCAAGCCAAAATATCACCTGGGTTACTCCACAGGGCGGAGATGGCCCAAATTATCCTAACATGTAAAAGTTCCAATGTGTCTGCAAAATACTTACATGAGCTGACATTGCTTTACTATCGATCAAACCCTATCTCTTGATCAAATTCTTAACGAAGAGAGTAATCGACATGCGCAATATTCTGGCAGCTTTCCCGATTATCAGCCTTCTTTGGTCAATTGATGTGTCAGGTGCCGAACTTGCGGGACCTTATTTAGCGGCGCGCCAAGCTAGTAATTTTGGTGATTTCGAGGCATCAGCGCGTTATAATTCCCGACTTATCGTACGCGACCGAACTAACCGCCTAGCTATGGAAGACCTTGTCATTGCATATGTTGCTATGGGGCGCATGAATTCTGCGATAAATATTATCGAAGCGTTCCAGGGAGTTCGTTCAGGAAGTTATTTTATACATACCATAGCACTTACAAAATCCATCTATGATGAGAATTTTGACACAGCACTAGAGTACCTTCAAAGTGAAGAGGCTGATAGGAGTTTTCTATTGACCGCTCTGACCAAGGCATGGGTATTAGCGGGCAAAGGTGAGACTGAGGCCGCAATTAGCCAGTTTGATCAGCTTGAAGAGGACAAATCGCTTACAAGTTTTGCTGTTTATCACAAAGCTCTTCTTTATTTTTCTAAGGGTGATTACGCTTTTGCCGAAGTTACGCTGAAGAATTATTTTGATAATGGAGGTACGGCGACAAATCGAATCCTTGTCCTTTTAATTAAGGCGCTAATAAATCTTAAAAAATTTGAAGAGGCGAACGATTATTTTATAGCATCGTTCGGGAAAAAAACCCCTGTCCAGTTCAGAGATATTTCTAGAGCGATTAAAGAACAAAAAAGCCTAGAACAACCTTTGATCAAAGATGCAAGAACTGGTGTAGGAGAGGTGTTTTTGACAATTGCTCAAATTCTGAATGCGGAGAAAAGCGATGAAAATACTTTAGTCTTTGCGCGTGTAGCCGAGTTTTTGTTGCAAGACAGTCCCGAGGCTACGCTTTTATGTGCTGATATCCTTTCCAATTTTGAGCAGTATGATTTAGCAGTTCAGGCGTATGCAAAAATCCCACTTAATAGTGCTTTGTTTCACACTGCAGAGATTGGCCGCGCGGAGGCTTTGTCGCACGCCGGTAACCGCGAAGAAGCAATAAATGTTTTGCGTAACCTAACACAAGTCCGCCCCAATTCTGTTGTCGCCTTCCAAGAACTCGGCAATGAATTAAGATATTTGGAACGTCACCAAGAAGCGGCTCAGGCCTACACAAGGGCCCTTGCTATTAGTGAAGATCAAAAAATGGAAAACTGGCTATTGCATTATTCGCGGGGTATGTCCTTCGAACGCTTGGACGATTGGGAAAATGCTGAAGCTGACTTCCGTGCAGCATTGGAATTACAACCCAACCAACCCTATGTCTTGAACTATTTAGGTTACTCGCTGGTTGAAAAGAAAATGAAACTGGATGAAGCGCTTGAGATGATCAAGCAAGCTGTTTCATTGCGTTCAGAGAGTGGTTATATCGTGGATAGCTACGGATGGGTTTTGTTTAGACTGAAACGATACGATGAGGCGGTATTGCAGCTTGAGCGTGCGGCAGAACTTATGCCTATCGATCCAATTATTAATGATCATCTTGGTGACGGCTATTGGGCAGTTGGTCGCAAACGAGAAGCTATGTTCCAGTGGCGAAGAGCCCTTTCGTTCGACCCTGACGAAAAAGAAGAAATTCGCATTAAGAAAAAATTAGACGTAGGGCTTGATCAATTGCTGATAGAAGAAGGTAATGATCCGCTTTTTGGTAATAAAAGCCCATGATTAAATTCTTTGCGCCAGCGAAAATAAATCTGTGTCTTCATGTAATAGGCAGAAGGCCTGATGGCTTCCATATGCTTGATTCTATTGTTGCTCATGTTGATCAGGGGGATTGGGTAACTGCAGAAGCGGCAGGCAAACTTTCTTTAAAGTTATCTGGTCCCTTCGCCTCAACCGTTCCGAATGATGAGAGCAATCTGGTTTTGAAAGCTGCACGTTTACTTTCGGCAGGCGGTGGAGCATCGCTTTCATTGGAGAAGAACCTTCCTCTCGCCTCTGGCATTGGCGGCGGTTCTAGTGATTGTGCGGCAACCTTGCGTGCTTTAAGTGATTTATGGAGTGTACCGCTTCCAAATAATGAGGTTCTTTTCAAGCTTGGAGCTGATGTTCCAGTTTGCTTGTCGAAAGATTTAACCCGCATCCAAGGCGCTGGTGAGCAACTTACGCAACTTGGCCCACCCCCCATGTTAAGTTTACTTTTGATTAACCCGAGGATTGAATTATCAACACCGGAAGTTTTTGAGGCATTGAGTGAAAAATGTAATAAGCCCATTCTTGAAGAAATACCTCTTTCAAGGACAGCTGAGCCTTGGATCGATTGGTTATTAGCTCAGCGTAATGATCTTGAAAAACCCGCACTAACCTTGAGACCCATGGTCAAAGAAGTTCTCTTTGAATTGCGGCAACACTCGAAGGTTAAACTTGCAAGAATGTCCGGCTCTGGTGCGACTTGCTTTGGGCTTTTTTCCGAATGGTCGGAGGCCGTGGATGCAGAAGCGTATTTTCAGGTAAAACACCCAAGTTGGTGGGTCCGAGCAGCAAAGACCTGGTTTCCTAACATTAATTGAGTCGCTCTATTACATAGGTGGAAAGTTCATACAAAAGATCGCGTATTTTATGGTCTGGGAGCTCTTTAAGAGCATCTTGTGCTTGCCGTACCCAATTGAGTGCGTCCTTACGTGTCGCTTCAATGGCACCATGGGAATTAATTAGCTCCAAAGCTATTTCTAGATCGCAATCCTTTTGATCACCTTTTTCAATAGTTCGTAACCAAAATTCACGCTCCGTGTCGGTTGCCTTCATAATTGCCTTTATAAAAGGCAAAGTAAGTTTCCGTTCGCGGAAATCATCGCCAACATTTTTACCCGTTTTGTTACTATCTCCGATTACATCCAATAGATCATCGACAATTTGAAATGCTACACCAAGTGAATCTCCATATTTTTGAAGCGCGTTAATATGAGTTTGCGGGGCGCCAGCGATCACGCCTCCCACCTCTGTTGCAGCAGAAAAAAGTGCAGCAGTTTTTCCACGTACTACTTTTAGATAAGTATCCTCTGTTGTTCTAATGTCGCGTGCCGCAGTCAACTGTAATACTTCACCTTCTGAAATTGTTGCTGAAGCGTTGGCAAGTATATTTAAAACGCGAATTGAATTCGTTTCCACCATCAACTGGAAAGCACGAGAAAAGAGGTAATCTCCAACGAGAATTGAAGATTTGTTGTCCCATAAAAGATTAGCCGTTGGCCTTCCACGGCGCTGGCTACTTTCGTCTACAACATCGTCATGTAGGAGTGTGGCAGTATGAATGAATTCTACAGTAGCAGCAAGATGAATATGAAATTTACCTACGTAACCGCACATCGAAGCAGTTGCCAGGGTGAGCATCGGGCGAATGCGCTTGCCTCCAGCATCAATAAGATGAGATGTAACCTGTGGTATGCGTGGAGCATTTTCCGAAGTTATACGCTCTTGGATCAAGTTATCAACGCGCGCCATGTCTGCGGCAAGAATTCCTGCGAGCACATCGTGAGGGTTATTTGATAACTCTTTTTGCAAAATCGAACCTCTTGCACTTCTCGACTTTTTTCTGCACTCGGAATACAGCTTTTCTTATGGAAGAAATACTGCGCACAAATGACATCATTGTTATTGCTTGCGTCAAAACAGTTTCCGCAAGTTCCGGTATAGACGTGTTTGAATTGGACGTAAATATAAGCATGATGGAAGGATGTGTAGGCATATTGCCACATCGCCACATCGCCACATCGCTTGATGGTGCGTGAAGGTGATTTGGCTTGGGCCCAGAGTTTAATGTGCGATCACGGAGTTTCTTTGAATTAATGGATGATATATTAGCGACAACAACAGATCATTTCCTGGGCCGCAAACTTAAGATTTGCCAACCGAAAAGAGGATACCGCGCAGGTGTTGATCCAGTTCTCTTGGCTGCAGCTGTACCCGCCGAAGCTAATGAGAGTGTTTTGGAATTAGGCTGTGGTGTGGGGGTTGCCTCTCTATGCCTTAAATCTCGCATCAGTGAGGTAGCGGTGACAGGGTTAGAAATCCTACCCGAATTGGTGCAGTTGGCAAGGCTGAATGCAGTCAGTAATGCGTTGGATTTTAATGTTGTCGAGGGAAATATAGTTAACTTGCCTAGGGATCTTCTTGAAAAATCTTTTGACCATGTGATGGCCAACCCGCCTTATTTCCGTAGAGAAAGCGGCATCCCAGGGAAAAACTTGATGAAAGAATTTGCACGAGTGGAAATCATACCTCTCAGAATTTGGACTGAAACAGCCTCTCGCAGGGTAAAACCGAAGGGATATGTGCATTTTATTCTCCGAACAGAGCGTCTTCCCGAATTGCTCGACTCATTACCCCGCTACATGGGTAGTGTAGAGGTGACCCCGCTTGTTCCACGTGAGGGCTGTATGAGTGGATTAATGCTTCTTAAAGCACGTAAATCGGGTAGGGCATCGTTCAAGTTGAAACCACAAATAGTTATGCACCAGCACGGATCGCATGGCAGTGGCGCAGACGGCTATACCCAACATATTTCAAGTGTTTTAAGGGATGGTTCAGCCTTAATTTAAAAAAGATAAGTAAAGTGAACTTGGTGCTCAATGTTCGGCAATTATATACCGATTTTTAACACTTTTGCGCCTCCCACGCGACAGAGTCATTTTTCTATGGTGCTGTTTTTCTGTTGAGAAGAGGAGATAGAAATGAGTTTAGCAGAATACGTTATAGAATTACGAAAGAAACATGAAAAACTTGCTGATAAGGTAGAACAAGCGCAAAAAACACTGAGAATCAAGGACATTGCCATTGTTAAAATGAAAAAACAAAAACTCCGATTAAAAGAAGAAATATATTGACTATCATCTTAAAAAATCGAATGAGAACGTCTGTTTTTATATTAGTTCGTTCTCCTAAAAACTAAATATTGCGAAGGTTTAAGCTTTGATGAATTAAAGGTCGCATCGGCTCGACTATCTTGAAAACCTTAGACGAGGGTCCAAACCAAACCAGTTCGTTTGAATGATAAAAGTCATTTAAATGGATAGAAGCTAATATAAAAAGTGAGAAACTATTGCAAGAATTTGCTTGAAAACATTTTCTTAATCTTTTTTTTATAAACTCTATAAGGCCAAATAAATCCAAATTTCACCGTAAGGTCGCGCCGCGACTCAGTTTTGGTGACAATTCCACAATCCTTTCATTTTGCGCTAAAATACCATTTAATCTTTTGCAAATAATATTTGCTGCGGTTTGCCCAATTTCCCTTCGGCAGGCGTCCATAGTTGCTAATTCAACCGGTAAACCCTTTAGTAATTCAACGCCATTGAACCCAGCGAGACCAATTTCTTTTGGAATATCAGCTCCTTGATCCATGAGATAAAGCAAACCACCTGCACTGATTATATCGTTAGAGTAATACAAAAAATCGAGATTGGGACTACGACTAAGCATGTCTCGCGTCATATCTTTTCCCTTTGAAAGGGTCGATCCGCCAGAATAGAATTCCTGGTCAGCAATTTCAAGGCCCGACTTTGCTAGGCTTTCTGTAAATCCTTCAAATCTTTTTCTTGCTCGGTGGTCCAGAGGCATTTTTGTACCCATGAATCCAATCTTCCTATAACCAGACTTGGCAATTGCCTCTGCCATTATTCGACCCGCTCTGCGATGCGAAATACCGACTGCACAATCCACTGGCTCTCCATCGATGTCCATGACTTCAATGACTGGAATACCGGAGGCAGAGAGCATTCTACGGGATGCCTCGGAGTGCTCAAGACCTGCTATTATAACGCCGGAAGGTCTCCAAGATAGCATTTGCAAGAGAACTTTTTCCTCTTTTTCTGGTAGATAATCGGTGATCCCGACAACTGCCTGTAGCTCAGATCCCTCGAGCACATCATTTATCCCCATCATAACCTCTGGAAATACCATATTCGACATAGATGGAATTATTACTGCCACGAGGTTCACTCGCTGGCTCGCTAGAGCGCCAGCTATTTTGTTGGGTACGTAACCCAGATCTTTTGCAGCACTCAATACTCTTTGGCGGGTCTTTTCCGACACATCCCCTCTGCCACGGAGTACTCGGCTAGCTGTCATTTCCGAGACTCCTGAGGCTTCTGCTACATCTCGCAAAGTTAACGTACGCCCTATACTTCGATCCATAAAAATATGTCCATTAATTTCCTTGGTGTTAGTATCGTTATTTTGATGACTCTGATCAAGTCTTGTTAAAGGCGCTTTTTTATTTGTAATGAGCTATAAAAAGATTTGGATTACGTCCGGCCGCAAGCTCATTCTAAAAGTTAGTTTGATTCGTCATTGTTGCCTGGCTCAACTGGACAAAAGAGCACCCGCCTAGGAGGGTGTTGGGACTGTAAAAGCAACAGCCTATTTGGTTTTTTCCGGTATTTTTCGGATATAGCTTTAAAATTCGATTGTTTAATATACAAATAGTGAAATCGCACCGCAAAAATGGCACGCTAAAATTTAGCGGTTTCTTTAAGCAAAAAAATGAAAAATTTAGTTTTTTAATTAGTAAAAAAAACTTGGCCATAATTGAAGTCTCACAGCGCTAGCCGTCAGTCTCAAAACTAATGTAGGGACAAAATGTGCGGTTACTTATTGCAATTGGTGCAATTTTTTAGTCATCTTTTGCAGTAAACCTTATCGGTTTAACCTCAAAGAAAGCAATTTATTTCGTTAATACCATTTTCCGTAGTTTTCGTATTTTTCATATTGACCGACATGTCCGACTGCTGATTTTTTAGTTGTTGCTTGGCCATTATTACTAAAAATTTAAAAAGCAGAATTCAAAAACTAGGTAAATCTATTCAAAATGCCTTAATTGTAACTTCAGCTACCTAGGGATGCGATGCGCCAATAGACCGAAGGGAAATAAAGAATTTCTATTTTATGTTAGTTACTATAGCGGCGCAAAGAAACTTTATCAGTTAACGACCAAATCGTTTTTATAAATATTGCAATGGTGGATTGGCACCATCAGCGAAATACACCTACTTCGTAGGAAGTCCAGTAGGTAACAGCAGATAATATTTTTAAAACAAAAAGTCCTATTCAACCAATCGATGCGGGACACATGTGAAAGTCTCCATTGCGTACCTGGTGCTATAATACCAAAAAAATAATTGTTAAAAAATAAGCTCCGTATTTCCCTCAAAGGACAACTACGGAGCTTGCAAGTTTGACTCGAATAAAAAGGGAGGATGTTTTTCGAGCCTGTAGTATACAAACATTTGAATATTTAAGTTAGAAAATCTTGTAAAGGATGACTCTGCGTCAAGGGACCATGTTACAAATAGTAACGTAACGTTT
>MDTG01312883.1_pt1 | contig 13974 bp, 11 predicted proteins | sample 811421 | NCBI WGS metagenome assembly MDTG01 (sample SAMN05326645, study PRJNA326480) | marine metagenome | isolation source: seawater | place: Pacific Ocean: South East | collected 2011 | reverse complement strand
GATTAGGATTAGACATTAGATTAGAAGAATAATTAAAATATTGCTATTGAATTATGCCTAGAAATAACGAAGTGATTACCCAAAAAAAATTCAATAAAATCACCATCGGTTTGTCCTCACCTGAGGTTATCCTCGGGAGTTCCAGAGGAGAAGTTCTCAAGCCAGAGACAATAAACTATAGGACACACAAGCCAGAACGCGACGGTTTGTTTTGTGAGCGAATCTTTGGTCCAGTAAAGGACTTTGAGTGCGCCTGTGGAAAATACAAGCGAATTCGCTACAAGGGAATCGTTTGTGACCGCTGCGGTGTTGAGGTGACTGAGAAAAAAGTAAGACGCGACCGCGTGGGACACATCAATTTGGTGGTTCCCGTAGCACACATTTGGTATTTTAGATCCCTGCCCAATAAAATTGGATACCTGTTAGGATTGCCTTCAAAGAAATTGGATATGATCATTTACTACGAGCGCTATGTGGTCATCCAACCGGGGAATACCAAAAATGAAGAAGGAGAGCCGGTACAGAAAATGGATTTCCTAACGGAAGAAGAGTACCTCAATATTATGGAGCAACTGCCGCCTGAAAATCAGTTCCTTGAAGACAGCGATCCCGAGAAATTTATCGCCAAGATGGGAGCAGAGTGCTTGATAGAATTGCTCTCCAGAATTGACTTAGAGGCCCTTTCCTACGAACTGCGTCACAAGGCCAATAACGAAACTTCTAAGCAAAGAAAAACAGAGGCGCTAAAAAGGCTTCAGGTTGTAGAGGCGTTTAAGGACGCCAACGAAAAAAGAGAGAACCTCCCCGAGTGGATGATCATGAAAGTGATTCCTGTGATTCCCCCCGAGTTAAGGCCTCTTGTTCCCCTTGATGGTGGACGTTTTGCTACTTCCGATCTGAACGATTTATACCGAAGGGTAATCATCAGAAACAACCGATTGAAGCGTTTGGTGGAAATCAAAGCGCCCGAAGTGATTTTAAGAAATGAGAAGCGAATGCTTCAAGAATCTGTAGATTCCTTATTTGACAATACCCGAAAATCATCGGCAGTAAAAACAGATTCCAACCGCCCATTGAAGTCATTGTCCGATTCCCTAAAAGGAAAGCAAGGACGTTTTCGCCAAAACCTATTGGGAAAAAGGGTTGACTACTCTGCCAGATCAGTAATAGTTGTTGGTCCTGAGTTAAAACTATTTGAATGTGGTTTGCCTAAAGGTATGGCTGCCGAGCTCTATAAGCCGTTTATCATCAGAAAACTGATTGAACGCGGGATTGTAAAAACAGTAAAATCTGCGAAAAAGATTATCGACAGAAAAGAACCTGTTGTATGGGATATTTTGGAAAATGTGCTCAAAGGCCATCCCGTTTTATTGAACCGGGCCCCCACATTGCACCGTTTGGGTATCCAAGCCTTTCAGCCCAAGCTGATTGAAGGAAAAGCCATTCAATTGCACCCCCTTGTTTGTACTGCTTTTAACGCAGATTTCGACGGGGATCAAATGGCGGTTCACTTGCCGCTGGGGCCAGAGGCCATTTTAGAGGCGCAGCTGTTAATGCTGGCATCACACAATATCCTCAACCCCGCAAATGGATCCCCCATCACCGTTCCTTCACAGGATATGGTATTGGGTCTTTACTATATGACCAAAGCCAGGAAATCTACCAAAGAAGTTTCTGTTAAAGGGGAAGGATTAACCTTTTACAACGTGGAGGAAGTACACATCGCCTACAACGAAAAGCGCGTGGACCTCAATGCCATGATCAAAATTAAAACCAAAGACTTTAATGATGAAGGCGCCCTGATAGATCAGGTCATCGATTCTACGGTAGGACGTGTATTGTTCAATGAGGTGGTTCCCGAAAAAGCAGGTTATTTCAATGAAGTGTTGACAAAAAAGAACCTACGAGAAATCATCGGTCAAATTCTCAAGGTTACCAGTGTACCGGAAACTTCTGAGTTTTTGGATAAAATAAAAGATATGGGATATGGATTTGCATTCAAAGGAGGGCTGTCCTTCAGTTTGGGTGATATCATTATTCCAAAGGAAAAAATCCAAATGATTGATGATGCTAATACGCAAGTAGACGGTATTTCTGGCAACTACAATATGGGATTAATTACTAACAATGAACGTTATAATCAGGTGATTGACGTTTGGACCTCTACCAATGCCAAGCTAACAGAAATGGCCATGAAACGCATCAGCGAAGACCAGCAAGGCTTTAATTCTGTGTTTATGATGTTGGATTCTGGCGCCCGAGGGTCTAAAGAACAGATCCGTCAGTTGACAGGAATGCGAGGATTGATGGCCAAGCCAAAAAAATCTAATGTAGGAGGGGGAGAAATTATTGAAAATCCCATCCTTTCTAACTTTAAAGAAGGGCTTTCTATTTTGGAATATTTTATATCTACCCACGGGGCGAGAAAAGGACTAGCCGATACCGCCTTAAAAACGGCTGATGCCGGGTACTTAACCCGTCGATTGGTAGACGTTTCACAAGATGTGATTGTCAACATAGAGGACTGCGGAACCTTAAGAGGAATTGACGTAGCGCCTTTAAAGAAAAATGAAGAAATCGTTGAATCACTTGGAGAGCGTATCCTGGGAAGGGTTTCTCTAAAAGACGTTATAGATCCGAGTTCCGATGAGGTTTTGATTGAGGCAGGACATCAGATTACTGAGGAAGTAGTAAAACGAATCGAAGCTGCTCCTATTAACAGTGTCGAGGTGCGTTCCCCACTCACTTGTGAGGCGCTCAAGGGCATCTGTGCCAAGTGCTATGGAAGAAATCTTTCCACAGGTAAAATGGTTCAAAAAGGAGAAGCAGTAGGTGTTGTTGCCGCTCAGTCTATTGGCGAGCCCGGTACTCAGCTGACACTCAGAACATTCCATGTTGGGGGTGTTGCAGGAAACATCTCTGAGGAAAACCGATTGGTAGCCAAATTTGACGGTATCGCCGAAATTGAAGACCTTAAAACTGTAAAAGGAGAAGACGTTGAAGGTCAAGATGCCAACATCGTTATTTCCAGAACAACGGAGTTAAAGTTGGTAGACAGTAAAACTAAAAACGTACTCAACACCCACAATATCCCTTACGGATCCTCGATATTTATTAAAAAAGGATCTAAGGTGAAAAAAGGAGATGTTCTCTGTCAGTGGGATCCCTTTAACGGAGTAATAGTTTCTGAATTCTCAGGAAAAATTAGCTTTGAGAACATTGACCAAGGGGTTACCTACCAAGTAGAAATCGATGAACAAACTGGTTTCCAAGAGAAGGTGATCTCCGAGTCGCGAAACAAAAAACTGATTCCTACCCTGCACATCAACGACACCAAAGGAAATACCCTGAGGTCCTACAATCTACCCGTAGGCGCCCATTTGATTGTCAACGATGGAGAAAAAATCAAAGAAGGAAAAATATTGGTGAAAATACCACGTAAATCTGCTAAGTCTGGAGATATTACGGGTGGTCTGCCTCGTGTAACAGAATTGTTTGAAGCACGAAATCCATCCAACCCAGCTGTGGTTTCTGAAGTTGACGGTGTGGTTTCTTTTGGTAAAATCAAAAGGGGGAACCGCGAAATCATCGTGGAGTCCAAATTTGGCGATATCAAAAAGTATTTGGTGAAATTATCTAATCAGATCTTGGTACAAGAAAACGACTTTGTAAAAGCTGGAATGCCATTATCGGACGGATCCATTACGCCCACCGATATCCTCAGTATCAAAGGCCCATCGGCAGTGCAACAATATTTGGTAAACGAAGTACAAGAAGTCTATCGGCTCCAAGGGGTAAAGATTAACGACAAACACTTTGAGGTGGTCGTTCGTCAGATGATGCGTAAAGTCAAAATCCAAGACCCTGGAGATTCTATTTTCTTAGAAGGACAGTTGGTTTACAAATCCGACTTTATCATTGAAAACGACAATCTGTTTGGTAAGAAAATTGTAGAGGAGGTTGGCGCTTCTGAGAACCTAAAGGCCGGTCAGATGATCACTGCACGTCAGTTGCGGGATGAAAATTCCCTCTTGATTCGTGAGGACAAAGCCTTAGTGGTGGCCCGAGATGCCCACTCTGCCACGGCAACACCAGAGTTGCAGGGAATTACCCGAGCTTCTTTACAGACCAAGTCCTTTATTTCTGCCGCTTCTTTCCAGGAAACCACCAAGGTGCTTAACGAAGCCGCCGTGAATGGTAAAATTGATTCTTTGGAAGGTCTGAAAGAAAATGTAATTGTCGGTCATAAGATACCTGCTGGCACTGGTCTAAGAGAATACGATAACATCATTGTAGGCTCTAAAGACGAATACACCAGCTTGTTGATTGACAAAGAAGAACAGCAAGAGGAAGAAATTAATTTATAAATCCATGAGCAATCCCAAAACGCAAAAGGAACAAAAAATCAATATTGAATTGGATGAAGCTTTGGCAGAGGGTCAGTATTGCAACTTAGCCATTATCAACCACTCTCCCTCGGAGTTTGTTGTGGATTTTGTGGCCATTATGCCGGGAACACCCAAGGCCAAAGTAAAGTCTAGGATCATATTGACGCCTGAGCACGCCAAACGTTTTTACAGTGCGCTGGGGGACAACATCCTCCGCTATGAGGACAGTTATGGAGAAATCAATACCCAAGAGCAGCCCCCCATCCCATTAAATTTTGGTCCTACGGGAGAAGCTTAATATCAATACCCTCAACGAAATTTGGGGTTTTTTATGGGTGGGTGTTTGGGAGACCTCACCCTGATGCCATATCACAAAGCATCAAAAGCCTTCCTTTTGTTTTCCATCCAAACTTTCACGGACTCAGGAGACTTCATTAACTGCTGCATTCTTTGCATGGCTTCCCATTGAGCTCCATTTTTTTATTGGATCATTTTCTGCGCTTGGGCTCAGAACTCAGAGGTAAAATGAAAGGTGATCTCAGGGTACTTTTGTTGGGTCATTTGCAGGGAAAAAGCGGAATCTGCCAAAAACACCAATTGCCCTTGTTTGTCTTTTGCCAAAAACTTCTGTTTTACTTTTAGGAAGTCCTGATACTTATCGTTTTCCTCCGTTTCGGTACTCACCCAACAGGCTTTGTGTACATTGAGGTTTTCAAGAGTACACTTGGCGGAATACTCGTGTTCCAAGCGGTACTGGATCACCTCGAACTGCAGTGCCCCCACGGTGCCGATCACTTTCCGCCCGTTGAGGTTAAGGGTAAACAGTTGCGCAACGCCTTCGTCCATCAGCTGGTCGATACCTTTGTTGAGTTGCTTGGCCTTCATAGGGTCGGCATTGTTGATAAATCTAAAATGCTCTGGAGAAAAACTGGGAATCCCTTTGAAGTGAATTTCCTCACCCGAACTAAGGGTATCGCCGATTTTAAAATTCCCGGTATCGTGCAGCCCAATAATATCACCGGGGAAAGAAACGTCAACCACTTCTTTTTTCTCTGCAAAAAAGGCGTTGGGACTGGAGAATTTTAATTTCTTTTTGTTGCGCACGTGCAAGTAGGGGGTATTGCGCTTAAAAGTCCCTGAGACTATCTTGATAAACGCCAGGCGGTCGCGGTGGTTAGGATCCATATTGGCGTGGATCTTAAAAACAAAACCCGAAAAGGCACTTTCGTCGGGGGCTACCGTTCTTTTATCAGTAAATTTGGCCAACGGCGGTGGGGCAATGTCGACAAAACAATCTAAGAGCTCTTGTATCCCAAAGTTGTTCAGCGCCGAACCAAAAAAAACAGGCTGTAGGTTGCCTTCCAAGTAGGTCTGCTGGTCAAAAGGAGGATAAACCCCTTCTATGAGCTCCAAGGATTCTTTGAGATCAGCCAGTGCCGCATCGCCAATACTCTCAGCTAAGCCAGAGTCCGTAAGGGAGTTGCAGGTAATGGTCTCCGTAATTTTTTGCTTGTTTTCGCTTTTAAATATTTTGACATTTTGTTTCCAAAGGTTATAGATGCCTTTAAAATCATAACCCATACCAATGGGAAAACTCATGGGGCTTACTTTTAAACCTAGTTTTTGTTCTACCTCGTCCAGTAAGTCAAAAGCATCTTTCCCCTCTCGGTCCAGTTTGTTGATAAAAACAATGATTGGAATTTTTCGCATACGGCAGACTTCTACCAGTTTTTCGGTTTGTTCTTCCACTCCTTTGGCCACATCGATGACCACAATCACGCTATCCACAGCGGTGAGAGTTCTAAAGGTGTCTTCGGCAAAATCTTTGTGCCCAGGGGTATCAAGGATGTTTATCTTCTTTGAACGGTAGTTAAATGCCAGTACAGAGGTGGCCACCGATATTCCTCTTTGGCGCTCGATTTCCATAAAATCGCTGGTGGCGCCTTTTTTGATCTTATTGGATTTTACGGCCCCCGCTTCTTGAATGGCCCCACCGTAGAGGAGGAGTTTTTCCGTCAGTGTGGTTTTTCCCGCATCGGGGTGGGAAATAATACCAAATGTGCGCCTTTTTTGAATTTCCTGGCGTAAGTCCATAGGGATGAATTTGGGTAAAAATATTTAATTAAATGGCAAGGCTGAAATTTGCCGATAGGTTTTCTCTAATTTATTGGGTATTTTTGACCCAATGGAAGAAGAAAAAGTAGTTTTAGTTGATATTCAAGATCAACATATCGGTACCATGGGAAAAATGGAAGCGCATGAAAAAGCAGAGCTGCACCGGGCTTTTTCCGTTTTTGTCCTCAATTCCAAAAACGAGCTGCTGCTACAAAAGCGCGCCCGCGACAAATACCACTCTCCTGGCTTGTGGACCAATACTTGTTGCAGCCACCAGCGGGTTGGGGAAACTAACAGAGAGGCTGGGGCACGCCGCATGATAGAGGAAATGGGCATGACCGTTCCCCTGGAGGAATTATTTACTTTTATCTATAAGGCAACCTTTGACAACGGCCTCACTGAGCACGAGCTGGACCACGTAATGGTGGGTTACACCAACGATGATCCTAAGATCAACCCCGAAGAGGTCGCAGATTTTAAATGGATGGAAATGGAGGACTTGCAAATGGATCTTAATAAAAACCCCAACCAATACACCGTTTGGTTTGCCATTATCTTTGACCGATTTTACAAATACATACTAGACAAAAAAACATAGCATGAGGGTAACCGTTTGCAGAAAAGCACATTTTAACGCAGCCCACCGGCTGTTTGTAAAGTCGTGGGACGACAAAAAAAATGAAACCGTTTTTGGGAAATGTGCCAATCCTTACTACCACGGTCACAACTATGAACTCATCGTGAACGTCACTGGAACTATAGACCCCGTCACTGGCTATGTCATGGACATGAAAGTACTCAAAGACTTGATCAAATCCGAGGTAGAAGACGCCTTTGATCACAAAAACCTCAACGAACAAGTCGCTGAATTTACAGATTTAATCCCCTCGGCAGAAAATATTGCTGTCGTGATCTACGACAAGCTTTTGCCACACTTAGACAGTGATAAATCATTGGAAGTGGTTTTATACGAAACACCAAGAAATTTTGTCAAATACAGTGGCCCGTTAACTTAAAGAACTAATATTATGTCTAGTATCAAACTATTCAAGAAAGAAATCAATAATACCATAGGAGCATTTGTTGAGCAGGTCTATGAGTGGGAACTGAGTCATCCCGAAGCTGACCTTAAATCCAGTGAAAAGTTGGTTGATAAGGCCATTGCTTTGTTCGACGACCTGATTCAAAAAATTCATGAAGAAAAGAGAAAAAAAGAGAAAACCACTTTTGGCCCCCTTCGGCAAAGTCTTCAAAAATCTTTGGAAGCCTTAGAAAAAGAGTTGGACAAACTCGCCTGATCTATGGGGTGGTGGCAGCTGCTTCTGCTGCTTTTCGTTCCGCAATAAAATCGATCAGCTCTTTGCCGTATTTAGATTCCCTAACTCTGTCACTCAGTTTGGAAGCCACTGTGTCCAAAAACCTCACATTTGCATTGTAAACCTCCGTAAGGACGATAAAAGGGGCGATCACATTATCCCCGTGGGTGCTTGCAAAGTTAAGCGAATAGAGATAGCGCCTCTTGATAAGATTGTCCATCGCTTTTTGAATCGAATCCACTGCATCGGTATTGCCGTCTTCTTTTGCTGCTTCAAAATAGGCCTTGATATAGTCCAACTTTTTCGAATCGAACTGTCGGGCCAGTTTGCGGTATTCCTGAAAAAGGATCTGGTTTTTTGAACCGATTACTTCAGCACTGCTCTCAAAAGTCTTGAGCAAGGTATTGATGGTGATTTTGTCGGGTTCCCCAAAAAAAAATATTCGATCGTTGAGACTGTCGCCATCCTCTTTTTTGAGGGAGAGGTAGTAGATTTCTGGGCTTTCTACCTCAGTTTTAAAATCGAATTTTGGACTCCCATTCACCACCACTGAGTCAATGCTTACCAGGGTGGAGTCCTGCATTTTTTGCAGATAGACCGTTCCTTTTCGCAGTCCATCGATCGATCCACTTAAATGCATGGTATTTTCTGAGGATTTTGATGCTTCCTCACAGCCCATAAGGACCGAAAAAAGTAGCAGCAGGGCCCAAAAATATTTATTGCTAAGCATTTGGTTTTTAATTTATACAAAGGTAGTCGAATTTGCCTTTTTAGAAAAATGCTTTAAAAGATGCCTAAGTGTAAGCCTATCATCCCGATGCTACACAACAAAAATCTTATTTTCTAATTTTGTTATCCAATTACAGCTATTTTTTCTTACGGTACTTATTAGTGTTGATGCCTTTGGACTCTGGTTTTAAGGGGCATCAGTTGGTTGGCGCCGTCGCATCGGATCACCTCACCCCCGAAACTCACCAGGCCATAGCGCATTTGTTGGACGGGGCTTCTTTGGAAAATGCAGCGGTCTTTGCAGACCAGATTAAATCAGGCCCTCGATAAAAGTCCTATTCTACATGGCACTATGTGAATATCCCCCTTGGAGCTGCCTATGACGAGACGGAAAAAAATCTAAACAGCAATTCGGTGATGGCAATTGAGCCCTGCATTAAAAATCTAAAAGACGATAAGGTCGCTAAAGAGGATCGCACTTTTTTTCTAAAACTATTGGTACATTTTGTGGGAGATGTACACAAACTCTTATATTTGGACAGGAAAGAGGACCGCCGGGGCATTGGCATTCGCTTGCGGCGGTGGGGGAAGTAGACCAATTTACACCGACTGTGGGATACCCAGTTGTTGGAGGATTATGAGTGTTTTAATACTCTTATGGACCAGCTCCCCAACCTGTCTGCAGTGCAAGCTAAAGATTTTGAATCCAAAACTTTGGCGTAATGGGTGGCTGATACACACGCCTTAGCATTTAGGTTTATAATAAGGTTCCACCCAATAGTAATCTGAGTACGGTCTATTAAAAAAAAATTACCCCTGGTTTACCTGTAGTTACAAAAAGCGGGTTTGCGCCTGTCAGCCGCCCTCAATACGATTTTTAAATAATGTGCCTAAAAGTCAAGTTGATCCTCGGGTCGCTTACTTTTTTGGTTTTGGGAATCTGATGGAGCCAGTGTTCCTGCATGGCCCCTTCCATCAGTAACAGGCTGCCGTGGTGGAGTTCCATTTTGTGTCTTTGATCTTTGTGTCGTCGGTGTTTAAAGTGAAAAACCCGCTCAGCACCCAAGCTAAAGGACGCAATTTGTGGGTGTTTTCCCAGCTCTTTTTCATTGTCGGCGTGCCAGCCATTGCTGTCGGACCCATTGCGGTAAAGGTTCAGCAACACACAGTTAAACCTATGATCACAGACCTCGCGTATTTTTTCCATTAAATCCAATAGCGCTGGCGTCATGGGTTGGGGATGCAGGGTGAGGCCAGAGTAGGTATAGGTACTGAGGGAATTGCTGTGAAGAGAAGTGAGGCGCGGCTGGGTATAGACCTTTCCGAAAACCTTGACATCGTCTTGGCGCCAGGGGATTTCCCTGAGGAGGGTGGTGTACAATTGATCGGCTTCTTTTTGGGGTAAAAAATCCTGAAAATACCGCACTGTGCCGTCAGGTAAATCACGCTGCCAGCGCAGCCTAGGGGAGGAGTTTTTTGCCATACGTAAAATTAAAGATTTTTTTAATTCAAAGCGCGCGGGCATTAAAAACAGCGCTTGCTATATTTCGTCTGTAAAATGACTTCGGTGTTTTCCCTGACTGTTTTTCTTGTTGTTGTAGGCTGCGGAGCCACCTTTTTCTACAGAGAGGTTTTTCCATTTTTCTGCTTTGATCATCTGCCTCAAATAGACTGCCTGAACAATGTGGTAGGCGTAATACATCATTTGTCGGTTGACCTCATCCGCAATGGTGTGGCTTTGGTTTCTGATAAAAATTTCGGTCTGGAAGTTTTTATCATTTATAGCTTGGAGTGCATCGAAAAGACGAGTCCATCCGGCTTCCCATTTCGCTTTTATTTCTCCTTAGATTCAATTTGAGTTTCATATTCCAAGTCTCTTTTGCGCCATTTTTTTTCACCGTATAAGGTTAAAAAATCCGTCCACCTGGATTTCATATTTTCCAAAGGCGTGTTAGATGATGATTGCAATGGAATTGCTTTCACTATTGTATTGCCAGAACAATTGATTTTCATTTAATTGATCAAAGGTTCTTTCAAACAAGATTTTATAATACACGAACTGCTTTAGGACACTTTTGAGCTAGTTTTGATGCATCATAATAGGTATTAAAAGGATATTTGGTTTTTGTTGTGTGAGTCTTGGCAAGGTATTGGCTGGCATGTTGGGTTTGCCCATTATTAAAGCTACAAAAAAAATCCCCTGTTTAAAAAAACAAGGGATTTTATTCGCAGAAAAAAAATTTATTTGATCAAGTCAACAGACCGCTTGATAAAAGAGGTCAGTGCTTCTCCCTTTAAAAGGTTTTGCGACAGCCGTGCCAAATCCAGGGCTTGTTGAATCAGGCGTTCTCGTTTTTTTGCGGTCTTGGTCTGTAGGATTTGCCCTACCAGTTCGTGATTGGTGTTCACCAACAGGGTATACATTTCGGGAAAGGCGCCCATCATGCCTCCACCGGTTTGCTGCATTTCTTTCATCCGCCGCATAAACTCGGGTTGGGTGAGTACAAAAGGTAGGCCTCCGCTGTCCATGGCTGCTAACTGAACAGTATATTGTTCTCCAGGGACCACGGCTTCGATCATGGGCTTGAGGGTTTCCTTTTCTTCATCTGTTATTTTTGAAACCGTAGTCTCGTCTTTTTTGATGAGGTTTTCAATGGCGTCACCATCCACCCTGCTAAAGGAAATGTTCTCTTTTTCACCTTCCAGTTTTTGGATCAGATGTGCGATTATGGGTGAATCTAGTAGTAGTACCTTATAGCCTTTTTCTTTGGCCGATTCGATGAAGCTGTGCTGTTCTTCGGCATTGGCGGCATAGAGGAAAACAAGCTTTCCATCTTTGTCGGTTTGGCTGTCTTTGACGGCGGCTTCCAATTCCTTGTAGGTCAGATATTCACCGTCCGTGTTAGGGTAGAGCATAAATTTACCTGCCTTTTCGTAGAATTTATCCTCGGTGAGCATACCGTATTCAATAACCACCTTGATGTCGTTCCATTTCTCTTCAAAGTTTTTGCGGTCTTTATTGAACAATGAACTTAGTTTATCGGCTACCTTACGGCTGATGTAATTGCTTATTTTCTTTACCGCCCCATCAGCTTGCAGGTAACTTCGGGATACATTCAACGGTATGTCGGGGGAGTCAATTACCCCGCGGAGCATGGTTAAAAACTCGGGAACAATGCCCTCGACGTTGTCGGTAACAAAGACCTGATTTTGGTAGAGTTGAATGCGGTCCTTTTGAAGGTTGAGGTCGTTTTGAATTTTTGGAAAGTAAAGGATCCCTGTGAGGTTAAAGGGGTAGTCGACATTTAGGTGAATGTTGAACAAAGGCTCTTCAAATTGCATGGGGTACAACTCTCGGTAGAACGATTTGTAGTCTTCCTCTTTGAGATTGGCGGGGGCTTTGGTCCACGCAGGTTGGGTATTGTTTATGATGTTGTCTACCGTTTGGGTATCGGGTTTTGCATCATCTTTTGCACCCTCTGGCAGTGGAAGCGTTTCTTCTTTAGTCCCAAACTTGATGGGATAAGGCATGAATTTGTTGTATTTGCTCAGTAAAGTTCGGATGCGCTCCTCTTCCAGGAATTCTTTAGACTCTTTTGCAATGTGAAGGATAATTTCTGTCCCCCGATCTTTTTTATCTGTTTCTACCAGGGCGTATTCAGGTGAACCGTCACAAGTCCAATGTGCTGCAGGAGCATCCATGTAGGACTTGGAAATGATTTCCACCTTTTCGGCCACCATAAAAGCGGAGTAAAAACCAAGACCAAAATGGCCGATGATGCCCGAGTCTTTAGCTTCCTCTTTGTATTTTTCTAAAAACTCTTCTGCGCCTGAAAAAGCAACTTCGTTGATGTATTTGTTTACCTCGTCAGTGGTCATCCCCACACCTTGGTCGATAATGTGGATTTTTTTACTTTTTTTGTAAATCTTAACTTCAATTCCAGGCGCTCCAATTTCTCCTTTTACCGCTCCGATGCTACTCAGGTGTTGGAGTTTACTGATCGCATCAGTTGCATTTGAAATCAGTTCTCGTAAAAATATTTCGTGATCGCTATAAAGGAATTTCTTGATTAGCGGAAAAATATTCTCTACTGCTACGTTTATTTTACCATTTGCCATTTTTATAATTTTCTCAATTAAGGACAAAAAAAATACCAAATTCAAAAAAATGACATATTGGCATCATTTAATGTTTAAGTTTTTTTAGAATAAATAAACAAATTGTAATTTTAGCAAAAATATCAACATAAAATGAGTCAAAAAGATAAAAAAGAGCGAATGGCCATTATGGCTGCTTTTATGAAGTATACTTTGGATCGAGATCAGTACCCTTTGTCCGTTTATAAATTTTGTAAGGACACCAAAAATGATGAAAAGATGTTCTACAAGTACTTCGGATCTTTAAATGCAGTAAGGGCGATGGTATGGGAATCATTTTACGACAATGTGATGTCGCTTTTGGAGAAAGAAGAGAACTTTAAAAATTCGACGCCAAAAGACAGACTGCTGTCATTTTATTTTACTTTTTTTGAAGTGCTATTGCTTAACAGGAGTTATGTGCTTTTTTCCCTTTCAGATCAGGAGCGCATGATGGGCAAAATGGCTGATTTGGCTGCATTAAAAAAATTATTCAAAGCTTTTGCAACAGAACTTATTGAGGATGGGAATGAAAAGAAGCCTTCCTATTCGCAGCATCCTCCAAAGTTATTCTCGGAGGCGGCTTGGATACAGCTTTGTTTTTTACTCAAATTTTGGAACGATGATACCTCTCCAGATTTTGAAAAAACAGATCAGGCCATAGAAAAGTCAGTACAAACGGCTTTTGATGTATTTGAAAACACTCCCCTGTCAGCCTTGGTTGATTTTGGGAAATTTTTGTGGAAAGAAAAATTCGCGTCCTCTTGAAAACATTAGATTATATCCCTACCAATAAAATTACAAGAGCGGGGAATTTGCTGAGCACGGGTATAAAACTAGGGGGAAATTATCTGAAATACTACGGCGTAAAAGCAATAAAAGGCGAGGACTCCAGAGCCCAACTGGATGAAGACAATGCCAAGGACATTTACAATTCGCTAAAAACACTTAAAGGAAGTGCACTCAAGGTAGCCCAGATGTTGAGTATGGAGAAAAACCTGTTGCCCAAAGCGTATGTAGAGCAATTTAGTTTGGCACAGTTTTCCGTTCCTCCTTTGTCATGGCCATTGGTAAAAAAAGTGGTGCGAAAAAATTTGGGAGCTAATCCCGAATCTGTTTTTGATACTTTTGCTGCCCAATCCGAAAATGCCGCCAGTATCGGTCAGGTACACCAGGCAACTAAAGATGGGAAAAAACTTGCTGTGAAAATTCAATATCCTGGGGTAGCAGACAGTATTGGTTCCGACTTGAGTTTGGTCAAACCCATCGCCCTAAAAATGTTTAACCTT
>MDTG01229044.1_pt1 | contig 13975 bp, 6 predicted proteins | sample 811421 | NCBI WGS metagenome assembly MDTG01 (sample SAMN05326645, study PRJNA326480) | marine metagenome | isolation source: seawater | place: Pacific Ocean: South East | collected 2011 | reverse complement strand
TTGTCGCTAATGGTCAGCGCTATAAGTATCGAGATCTGCATACAAAAGTGAGTCAGGCAGCGTACCAGTTGCAAAAACATGGAATTGCTAAAGGTGATTGCGTTGGTGTCATGTTGCCGCGCTCTATCGAGCAGATTGCTTCTGTCCTTGCAATTCAGTGGATTGGAGCGGCTTATGTACCATTAGCAACTGATTGGCCAAAAGCTCGGGTTGAGTCTGTATTGGCGCAAGCATGCATCAAGTTCGTGATTTGTGACCGTAACGAGTTGTTTGAGAATGGTGGCCAAGGGATCAATGTTGAAAGCTTGCTGGCTTCTGAAGAAGCTTTGGTTGAGCCCCTTCAGAGCACGCTTGATGAGTTGGCTTATGTGATCTTCACCTCAGGCAGTACAGGAACACCGAAAGGGGTTGCGATCACTCATGGCGCGGCCATGAATACCATTGAAGCGATCAATCGCCAGCACAATGTAACTGCAGATGACAGTGTCTTAGCGTTATCAGCCTTGTACTTCGACCTATCAGTATATGACATTTTTGGCTTGCTGTCTGTTGGCGGGAAATTGGTGCTTATCAACGATGAGCAAACCAGAGACGTTGGCGTTTGGTTAGAGTTGGTTCAGCAGCATCAAATTACCTTGTGGAATACCGTACCAGCATTGTTAGAAATGCTTTTGATGGGGAATGAGTCACAGGCTGAATGTCAGCTATTGACCTCATTGCGCTGCGTTATGTTGTCAGGTGATTGGATCAATCTGGAATTACCTGAACGCTTACGTCGTAACAGTTGTCTTGCCAAATTCGTGGCGATGGGAGGTGCGACTGAAGCTGCAATTTGGTCGAACTATTGTGTTGTTCAGCAAGTTGAAAAGCAATGGCGTTCAATTCCTTATGGTAAGCCTTTACCAAATCAATGTTTTAGAGTTGCAAGTGATATTGGTGATGACTGCCCTGATTGGGTTGCCGGTGAACTATGGATTGGGGGAGATGGTGTCGCCCAAGGTTACATTGGTAATGAGGAATTAACTCAGCAGCAGTTCTGTGAACATCAATCACAACGTTGGTATCGAACCGGTGATATAGGGCGCTACTGGCCTGATGGAACTATAGAGTTCCTTGGGCGTCGTGACCACCAGGTTAAAGTGGCAGGGCTGCGTATTGAACTAGGTGAAATAGTTAAAGCACTTAAGTCATGCGCTGGAGTGAAAGATGCGATTGTATTGATTGAGCATCATGATTCTCGTCCTAAGATTCATGCTTATTTGTTGTCGAATATGGCCGTCGAACTGTCGATTATTCAGCCGCATTTATTAAATTATTTACCAAGTTACTCTATGCCTGATGGCTACGCTGTACTTCAAGAGTGGCCACTCACAGCTAACGGTAAAGTCGATCGAAATGTATTAAAAACCTTGGAACTTTCAATTTCTAATGAGAGTGAGTTTGTTGCACCAAGTACAGATGAAGAGATTGTTCTGACTCAAGCAATGCAACAAGTTCTTGGTATTAATACGCCAATTAGCGCGAGCGATAACTTCTTTGCCTTAGGCGGAGATTCATTTGTTGCGATTCAGCTAGCTAGCACACTCCAACAACAGCACGGCATTACTTTGCCACTTCACGCTGTGTTTAATTTACAAACGATTTCACGTATTGCACTTGCTCTTGAAACCTCAGAAAAAGAGAGCAACGAGGTTGATTTTGAGGAAGGAATCTTATGAAAAAAGGAACAACATTAATGTCACCATTAGCGTTACTGCAACAGTTAGAAGCCAAGAAAGCCGAGTTTTGGCTTGAAGCTGATGCCTTGAGGTTCAGAGCTCCTCAAGGCGTGATGACCAAAGAGGTTGTTGAGCAGCTGAAAGCAGTAAAAAGTGAATTAATAACAATACTAAAAGAGCGTGAATTGGGCGCTGTTCTTTGTCCTAGTATGAAAGATAAATATGAGGTTTTTCCGGTAAATGATGTACAGGCCGCTTATCTTATTGGACGGCAAAATGTGTTTGAGTTCGGTGGCACAGGCTGCCACGGTTACTTTGAGCTCGAATTTGCACATCTTGATGTTGAGAAGCTAAACCAAGCTTGGAATAAGCTCATTGAACGCCATGAGATGTTGCGAGCTATAGTCTTTTCTAATGGTACTCAGCAAATACTATCACAAGTACCTGAGTATAAGATTGAATGTGATTTGCAAACTGATACGAGGCTAACGTATCGGGCAAACATGTCCCATCGCGTTTATGACACTGAAGCATGGCCTCTGTTTGACTTAAAAGTAAGCGAGTCGGAAGGTAAATCATACCTGCATTTTAGTATTGACCTATTGATTGCAGACTTTATGAGTATTCAGGTGATTTTGTCTGAGTTGATTCATTTTTATCATGAGTCTGAATTGGTGCTAGCGCCTCTTAGCTTATCGTTCAAAGATGTCATGGAGTTTGAAAAACGACAGAAGCTGACAGACAAATATGCGCAAGCGAGACAATACTGGCAAGACCGAGTGCCTCATTTGCCAATGGCACCAGAGTTATCACTCCTCGCTGATATTAATGATGGTTTGACGTCGGAAGCTAAGAAAGAAACACCGCATTTCACTCGCCATGAAATGCAATTAGCGCCAGAGCAATGGGCTGAACTCGAAAGTCAATGTAATCATCAAGGGGTTAGTCCTTCATCGCTATTACTGACGCTCTTTAGTGAAGTGTTAGCTAAGTGGTCTAAATCAAAACATTTTTGCTTGAACATGACGGTAATGAATCGTGAACCGATCCATCCAGATTTACTCAACATGGTGGGGGATTTCACGAGTGTCAACTTGCTGGAAGTGAATCTTACGGAGTCACGAACCTTATTAGCACAAGTGAAAGAGCAGCAGAATCAATTGTGGCAAGACTTAGAGTATAAAGCGTTTAGTGGCGTTGAGGTTATGCGTGAAATAGCCCGACAACGTGGTGCTGATTATGCTCGCATGCCAATAGTCTTCACGAGTGCATTAGTCGGTAGTAATAGAGAGCAAGTTTCAGAGACCAAATCTCAGTACGAGATGGGGATGGAGGTTGCATATGGTATTAGTCAAACGCCTCAAGTTTGGATTGATTGCCAACTTATGAATCGAGACCGCTGTTTGTACATCAATTGGGATGTACTTGACGGCATACTCCCTGACTCAATGATCGAGTCAATGTTTACATGTTTTGAAGGTGCGATTGAACAAGTCATTGCTGGTGGACTTCAGCAGTGGGATCAAGCTACTCGCCTTGCTTTACCGAATAAACAACAACAGGTTCGCGAACAGGTAAATAATACGATTAAACCTGTTGCTGAATCTATGTTGCATCAACTGGTGTTAGAGCAAGCAGTGTTAACGCCTGATGCGACAGCACTGGTTACGCCCGAACAAACACTGACATACGATGAGCTGATCGTTCGTTCAAAGTCACTGGCGAGCAAGTTACCAAAGGGAGCTCGTATTGCGATTGCGATTGATAAAAGTGTTGAACAAGTTGTTTCAACATTAGCAACGTTATTAGCTGATGGGGTGTATTTACCGCTTGACGTTAGTCAGCCAGTTTCTCGTATGAAGCAAATTCTGTTTGATGCCGATGTAGAGTTGGTGTTGACGCGCTCAAATGAACTTGCCCAACAGCTAGCAGACGATGGGTTTGAGGCCGTCAATATTTGTGATGCGCAAGCGCTACAAGGTCGTGTTCATAACATTGGCAGTACAGAGATAACTCAGTCATCTGAACGACTGGCTTACATTATTTATACCTCTGGTAGTACAGGAAGCCCCAAAGGTGTCATGGTAAGTCATCAAGCGGCTGTGAATACTGTGGTCGATATCAATCGTCGCTTTGAAATTACAGCAAGCGATGTGGTGTTTGGATTGGCTAAACTAAGTTTTGATCTCTCCGTTTATGACATCTTTGGTACCTTAGCTTGTGGTGCTACATTGGTGTTACCTTGCGAGAAAGATATCCAAAACCCAGCAGAATGGACTCGTCAAATTCGAGAACATAACGTCAGTGTTTGGAACTCTGTACCTGCGCAGATGACAATGTTAACGCGATATTTAGCCGACGAATCACTACCTACGCTGGATAGTATTAAATGCGTAATGATGTCTGGTGATTGGATTCCGGTCGCATTACCTAAAGCGATTGCTACCTTGATACCTGACGCCCGACTATACAGCTTAGGTGGCGCGACAGAGGCCGCTATTTGGTCTATATATTTCCCAATTGATCCTACCTTTGATTATTACACTTCTATTCCTTACGGTACTCCGTTATCAAATCAGATGTTTGCTGTACTGGATGACAAAGGTATGGCCTGCCCTGACTGGGTTGCTGGTGAACTGTGTATTGGCGGTAGCGGGGTAGCGCTCGGGTACTGGCAAGATGAAGAGAAAACGGCTGCCCATTTCTTCCAAGATGCAAATACTGGAACATCTTGGTATCGAACGGGTGACCGAGGTTATTACCGAGATGATGGTGTGATCGTGTTTGTTGGTCGTGATGACAACCAAGTAAAAGTACGAGGATATCGAGTTGAGCTTGGTGAAATAGAATCAGCGCTTGAGCGTCAATCATCAGTATCTCAAGCTGTCGTCTTAGCGCGAGGAGATAAGCATAATTATCACCTTCAAGCTTACATTGAGCCGGCTATTTACCAAAATGATGCAAAAAGTACTTTGTTCTCGCATCAATTTGCAGAGACGGAAACCGAGTTAACTTTGACGGCAGAAGCTATTAGGCAAACAGTGCCTGAGAAGTCGGTAACAGACTTTGTTTATTATTTAGATAGAGTCGCTTTGCTCCATATGGTTCAAGCATTGCAATCAAGTGGAGGATTAGGTGAAGGTCAACAGAAAAACATCGATGACATGATTGCTGATGGTAATTATGCGCCTCGTCATAAACAATTATTAAGTCGATGGCTAAAAGCGCTTATTGAAAATCAGCTAGCACGACATGATGGAGAAACATACGCTTTACTACAGCAAGTGAGCGAAGATGATATCTCGTTATGTTGGAAAGGATGTTACGAAGCACTGGAGTGTTTGGATGGTGATAAAGGCTTAGTTAACTACCTTGAGCGAAGTAGTCAATGTTTGCCTGAGTTACTGCGAGATAAGGCCGATCCTCTCGATTTGTTGTTTCCTGATGGCAAGTTAGATGTCGCGACATCAACTTACCAAAATAACTTGATCAGCAAAATGATGAATAAAATGTTGATCACAGCGGCGTTAAGTAAAGTAAAGCATCTAGCTGAACGTGCTCAGCCAATTCGTATCCTAGAGATTGGTGCTGGTGTTGGTGGTACAAGTAACGAGCTTATTCCGGCTCTAGCAGCACATAATGTCGAGTATACCTTTACTGATGTTTCATCATTTTTCCTCAATGAAGCTAAGCTTCGTTACCAAGGTTATGATTTTGTTGATTATCGCTTATACGATTTCAATCAACCTGCGTTAGAGCAAGGTTTTGATTGCGGTCAGTATGATCTGGTTGTTTCTTCTAATGTGTTACATAACGCAGTTGTTGCACGTGAAGGGTTAAATCACTTATGTGAGTTAATGAAGCCAGGGGCTTGGTTACTTGTAATTGAGGCGACAAGAGATAATTACCAACTTATGACTTCAATGGAATTCAAACATGGCTTGACCGCTCATAATGATGAGCGTTTAGCATTAAATTCTCCATTTATGCCTCAGGAACGTTGGTTAAACGCAATGTCGGATGTAGGGGCTGAGCAGTTATTTGCATTCCCTAATAATCAAGAAGCCTTATATCAATTAGGTCAAAGTTTTATGCTGGCCCAATTCAATGGTCAGAAGCATGAATGTGATAAGACTGAAATCTTAGAACAGCTTAGTAAAGAGTTACCTAGTTATATGGTACCTGCACAATTGGCTGTCTTAGACCGTTTTCCGCTTACAAATAACGGTAAAATAGATAGAAAGGCGTTACCTGAAATTATAGGCCATCAAGAGACTCTACAAAACGAGGTATCAGAAGATCTTGATCAACTTGAGACGTTATTACTATCGTCATGTCGGGATGTGATTGGTAACCCTAATATGGGGCCAAATGATGATTTCTTTGGTGCGGGTGGTGACTCATTATTGATAACGCAGTGGGTGAGTAGGATCCGCCAAGAATTAGGTGAAGAATTTGTTCCCTGGGAAGGGACACTTCGCCAGGTATTGCAAACCCCCACTATTAAAGAGCTTGCGATCTTCTTACGAAAACAAACGCCAATTCAGCAGCACTGCAGTGCGATTGAAGATAGTTCAACGGCTTTGCAACGTATTAAAGAAGGTGACGGCGCACCTATCATTATTCTTCATGATGGTAGCGGCACTGTGATGCCTTGCTTAGCACTCGTAGAGCACCTTACAGCGCCAGTTTATGGCATTAGTGTTCAAGATAGACAGCAATATTTAACCATTCCAAGTGAACATTTGATCGTTGAATTAGCTGATCAATACAAAGCCTTGTTGGAAGATAATTTTGATTTGTCTAAATGCCATCTTTTTGGTTTTTGTATGGGGGGGTTAATTGCTTTTGAGCTGGCAAGACAAGCGATGGAATGTGGCTCTCCGTTCGCATCATTGACGATCGCAAGTAGTTATCAAATTCCGTACAAAGTAAACGACCCTATGATGACGGATGTCGCTCTTGCTAAAGAACTGAATGTACCAAACCCTTGGAGCGGTATTGATTTACTTCAGCTTGAGCAAACTTATTTGGCTTTATTAGCCACTAAGCCTAATCAAATTAATATTGAAGATGTAGTGGCTAAAGCTAAACAGCTCGGCTTTGATAAACTCTCACTAAATTATGCGAGTTACGCAAAAGCAAATGAAGCACAGCGTATCGCTTATTTCCAAACAGTACTTGATATCCAATCAAATCAACAAACGGCAAAAGTAGGAGATATTTCTCAGCTCTATCCAGTGTTCCATCACAGTTTGCAGGCTGTGACTCATTATGAACCATCTTTTTATAGTGGTGATTTCACTTTCGCTTGTCAGCAAGATGAAACTTATTTACTGCCCACGCTTAAAGCCGATATGCATGACTTTTGGCAGCAATATAGTGTTGGTGACATTGATGTTATTTCACTTGAAGGTGATCACTTCACCTGTATGCAATCATCTCAAGTTTTACCTCTAGCTAAGCACTTAAACACAGTTGCTATGCAAGGAGGAAAGCATGAATAGAGTCGCCATCTTCGGAGCTTGTGGTGAAGTGGGACAACATATTGACCAAGCGCTTTGTGCGCTTGGTTATCAAGTTACTCGAATAGGACGACAGCCACGTCCTGACTTAACACATTATAGGATTGTTGATTTGTATGATCAGAAGGAGGTGGCAGCTGTTTGCCATCATCATGATTTGATCATAAATGCAGCAGGGCCTGCGTCGGCGATTCGAGACAATATAGCTCGCGTTGCAATAGACACTCATACCTTATATGTCGATGTGGGGGGGGAGCAGGATGTTTTCGGTCACGTTCAGCAGCAGTTGCAGGGGCGAGACTTACCAGTTAGCTGTGTTTTTGGAGCGGGTTTTGTTCCCGGTTTTACCTCGTTGCTTCCTTTTATTGCCAAAGAAAAGCTACAAGAACTGTACAGTATCGAGCTTTATGTAGGGGGTATTGAAGCATTTACATCAACGTCTGCGATAGATTTTATTGCAAGCTTAGGGGGTAATGATGCTTTAAGCGGGGTGGTAATTAGAGATGATATAAAGGTGAGAGAGGGGACAAGAGAGGGGTATCAACCACTACCTGAGGGAAAAGAATTTACCGCATTACCTTATTTGAGTGCTGAGCATCAACGCGTCGCTAACACACTTTCAATATCTAACTTCGCGGCCTTTAATTTAGTCGCTGATCGACAGTTATTAATGTCAGCAAATGAAAGTGCTAAGGAGCAAAATGCAGCGTTAGTTAGTCTGAGTCAATCCATGGTTCAGAAGCATGGTACTCAGCAATATTGCGTAATGGATGTGCAAGGTTGGATTGCTCAACAGCCAGTTAATTTAACGCTTCGTTGTAAGTTTAATGATGGCTATCGAATGACGGGAATGGTCGCCGCTTTTACTGTGCACCAATTGTTAACGCAATCATCATCTCATTTAAATAAGGGGGTGTTTTGGCTTTCTGAAATAGTTGAAACAGGTCATTTAATCTCGTTTTTGCACGAACAAAATATGTTTAGTCATTGGGACCTCTCGATTGAGCCTAATTATGAATTAGCGTTTGAAGAGGGAGCTTTGTGATGAAAACATATCGTGTTGTTGTATGTGGAACGCTTTTTGGTCAGGTATACCTTTCCGCATTTAAACGCCAATTCCCAGGATTTGAACTTGCTGGAATTTTAGCAAGAGGAAGTGAACGCTCGTTAACAATAGCTAAGGAGTATGGTGTGCCTTTATATCGTGAGGTGTCAGAATTACCTCAAGATATTGATATTGCATGTGTTGTTGTTCGTTCTGCAATTGTAGGGGGGGCTGGGTCACAACTTGCCCGCGCATTATTAGAAAAAGGCATACATGTTCTGCAAGAGCATCCCGTTTATGAAAAAGATGTCGTGGAATGCTTAAAGTTAGCGAGGAAAAATGGATGTCATTACCAAATTAATACTCATTATCCTAATGTGCCAGCTGTTCGCCACTTTGTTGAGTACTTAAAGAAAGCGCGTGAAACTCAGCAGCCTTGCTTTATTGAAGCGACCTGTGGAGTACAAGTGATTTGCGGCTTGCTCGATATATTGGGACAGGCATTAGGAGGGGTTACGCCATTTGAGTTCCATTCTAATGTTGATTGGTCTGAGGTGAGAAAATTAAAGTCGGAGCTATTACCGCCTTATCAAGTAATTCACGGTGTTTTTGCTGGGGTTCCACTCATCTTGAAGATTCAGAACCAGTTGGATCCAGGCGACCCTGATAACCATTTCCACATTATGCATCGCATTACTGTGGGGTTACCGAGTGGCAATTTGGTGTTAGTTAACACACATGGCCCAGTGCTATGGAATAGAGCTTTTCATATACCTCGAACCCCTGAGGAAAATGGGATGAGAGAGTTGCTCGATAAACAACAAGCGCCAGAGTTTTATCAGCCCGCTTCTTGCGAGTTTCTATACAAAGAAATGCCAAGCTTAGAAGAAATTATTAACGAACACTGGCCAGAGGCAATCAGAACAGCATTACATAGCATGGTAAGTAATATTGAATCACCAACCCCTGCATCAGCACAGTTCTTACTTGGACAAGCATCAGTATGGCGATCTTTAATGGGGTGCATTGGGAATCCTGAAGTCATTTCGGCGCAAGAGCCAATGTTAACGAGCCCTTCTATTGAAGGTTGGTTGGTTGAATATAATCAGGAGAGTGAAAATGCATAAGCAATTGAAACTCATCAAACCAGGCACACGTAGGCAGCTAATCTGTTTTCACTTTGCTGGAGGGAATGCGGAATATTTCATGCCGTGGCGTGACCATATTGATGAGCATACCGCTGTATATGCAGTGCAACTCTCAGGTCGTGGTCATCGACTATCAGAAAAACTCAAGACTTGCTTACACCAGTGTGCTGATGAGGTTGCGCAAAGTTTATCTTTTTTGCCTCATCGCCCCACCTCCTTTTTTGGCCACAGTATGGGCGCCGCTTTGGCGTTTGAAACCGCAATACGCTGGGAGCAGCAGGGTCGTAAATTGGCGCATTTCTTTGCTTCAGGACGAATTCCACCGCATAAAAGTAGAGGGACCAACTACCATAAGCAAAGTGATGATGCTTTGGTTAACAAAATCATGGGGTTGGGGGGAACATCAGAGGTTGTTTTTGATAACCCAGCCCTTAGAAAGTTAATGCTACCCATTATTCGTGCTGATTTTGAGGCAATAGAAAGCTATCAACGAGACTCTTTACCAACACTTTCCTGTCCTCTTAGTGCTTTGCTGGGTGAGGGAGATACAGAAGTAACAGAAAGTGAAATTCTAGATTGGTCATTAGCAACTGTGGGGGAGTTTGATTTTCAGCGTTTTTCTGGTGGGCATTTTTACCTTAATAACCTCTGTCCTACATTGTTTGACTACCTTAAAAATAAAATGTCTTAGTTCTTTATTAGGGGCGTAAGTTGAAATTTTACGCTTTTTATTTACTTATTTATATAGGCAAAAAAATGAAAGGAACGCCGTTTTCTTGGTTAATTCAATTGGTTGCAAGCCAACGCCGTAAGCTTTTATCGTCTATGGTATTAGCCGTTGTTTATTCTTTATTTACGGTTGTACCATATTTTATCATTTACCATTTGGTTGATGGGTTTATCAATGACGCTATTGTTGACTCCTATATTGTCTGGCAATTAGTTTTACTTGCTGCGGTTGCATTAGTGATGAAAATGCTGTTGCAACTAGTATCTGGATTATTGTCGCACAAAGCCGCTTTTCAACTATTATTTGAAATGCGCCAACAAATTATTGATAGCGTAGGGCAGTTATCATTAGGTGAAAGTAATAAACAAGCTGCGGCATCAATGAAAAAAATTATTTCAGATGATGTCGACAGAATTGAGACTTTTATTGCCCATCATTTACCAGATATGGCTGCTGCGATTGTGAGCCCTTTAGTTGCTTCACTGCTCTTGTTATATATCGATTGGCGATTGGCACTTATAGCTCTCTTACCTTTACCTATCGCTTTGGTTTTACAAGCTCTTATGTTCAAAGGCTTCAACGTTAGAGTAGATGAGTACCATAAAGTCGTTTCCAATTTGCATATTAGTGTTGTCGATTTTGTAGCATCTATACCTGTAGTAAAAGCGTTTAACATGACGGTCGATTCGCATCAAAAATATCGAGATGCAGTGAATGAGCATCATAAACTGGTGACGAATTGGTTGTTAGATACAAAAACGCCAGCATCTTTATTTAAGTTATCGCTTGATCTTGGTTTGCTCTTTTTATTACCTGTTAGTGTATGGTTATACGCTCAAGGTGATTTAACGCTATCGACATTATTTATTTTTATATTACTGGGCGTGGGGTTGATGGAACCTCTTTACAACCTTATTCAATTTGGTGGTATGTTCAGTGAGATGCTAAAAGGTGTTGAAAAGATAAAATACTTCTGTGAAATAACTCCTCAGAGTGAGGGCTCTAAACAGCAAACTTTAGTACATACAGGTATCACTTTTGATCATGTAACGTTTCGACATGATAAAGCGATTAAAAGTACTGTCGATGATGTTTCTTTTACTGCTTTGCAAGGAAAAATTACCGCTATTGTAGGGCCATCTGGCGCGGGTAAAACAACAGCGGCTCAGTTGATTCCTCGATTTTTTGAATACCAGAGTGGTGAGATCACTATCGGTAATAAGTTGATAACAGATTTTCCATTTGATCAGTTGATGTCGCTTGTTAGTTTTGTTTTTCAGGATGTTTATATTTTTGAGCAGACTATCAAAGAAAACATTCGCATGGGTAATGATGAGCTTTCCGATGAAGACATAGTTAATGCAGCGAAAGCAGCTTGTGCTCACGAGTTTATTTTGTCATTACCAGAAGGCTACGAGACGATAGTTGATCAAGGGAGTTTAAGTGGTGGGCAAGCTCAAAGAATTGCGATTGCTCGGGCTATAGCTAAAGATTCGCCTATTTTGATCCTTGATGAAGCAACGGCTTATGCTGATGCGCGCAATGAAGTTCGCATCCAGCAAGCAATTTCAAGTTTAATGCGAGGCAAAACAGTATTAGTTATTGCGCATCGTTTAAATACGCTTACTCATGTCGATAAAATTATTGTTATGGATAAAGGTAAAAAAGTGTCAGAAGGTACACATGGTGAATTGCTAGAAGGCTGCGAGCTATATCAGTCCATGTGGGAAGCACACCAAGAAACTAAAGCTTGGCACTTTGGGCAATCATCAAAGGGTCAAGAGACTATGACAGTGTCAGAGGGTGTAGAGTCATGTTGAGAATAAATACCTTAAAGCGTTTAACCGGTACGTCTCTGAAAGGTTTAAATCGAACTGTATTTCTGACAGTGCTTGATGCTTTCTTTGCTTCTGCTCCCTATGGCTTTCTTTATTATATTCTGCTGGATATGTTAGCCGATAAGCCAGATATACAGCATCAATTTTTGTTGGTGATCGGATGTGCTGTCATGATGATCATACGGGCCCTATTGGCACGAGTCATTCACGTGAACATTTCTCTTATTGGTTTTGATGCAGGAAAGCAAATTCGTCAGCGTTTAGGTGACCATTTACGGAAAATGCCAATGGGTTTTTTCCAGCGTTCTGATTTTGGCAGTGTTAATAACACCTTGCTAAAAGACATTGATATGATTGAGCGGATTTTTACTCATTTGTATGCACCAATTATAGCCACTGGTTCAGTATTGTGCTTTTTTGCCTTAGGCTTGATAGCTAAAGATTGGCGAATGGGGCTGGCCATGATGTCAACCTTGCCATTAGCTTGTTTCGCTTACTTACTAACGCGAGCTTACGCTAGGAAGTGGCAGAGTCACATGCAGCATTTGATGCATCAACTGAATGATGCCGTAATGGAGTATATGAATGGCTTAAAGGAACTCAAGTCACATAGCATGATGGGGAAAGCTTTTTCACGTTTAAATGATGTTTTAACATCAACACGTAATCAAGCCTTAAAAGCTGAGAAGGCTGCTGTATGGCCTGTATACAGCTTTAATGTACTGGTGGAGTCAGGCTTAATTGTGTTGCTGGTTGTACTTACTTGGGCTTGGTTAGAGCGTACAATAGCTTTACCGGAAGTATTATTATTTTTGATTGCAGCAGTTCGTTTTTTCAGGCCATTACTTAACATGTCAATGTTTTTGGCTGAGCTAAATTATTTAGATCTGGCTGTAAACCGAGTTGATGAAGTGTTGTCATTACCTACTATGCCACATGGTCAAGGCCGACCGCAGATTTCAAATATGGCGATCACCTTTAATGATGTGAGTTTCACTTACCCGGGTTCAAAAGATCCGCTTTTTGATAGTTTAAACCTAACTCTCCCTCACAATAAAGTAACCGCACTTGTCGGCCCATCAGGCTCAGGTAAATCGACAATTGCGTCATTGATAGCTCGTTTTTGGCAGCTTGATTCAGGCTTAATCTCAATAGGAGAACAAGGAAGTCAGGTTGATATTGCAAGTATGCAAGTTGAGCATTGGCTTCAGCATGTCAGTATTGTGTTTCAATTGAATTATATTTTTAATGACACACTGGCGAATAACCTTCGTGTTGCTAAACCAGGTGCGACAGATGATGAATTGTGGCGTGTTATAGAGCTCGCGAAACTCAAAAATTTAGTGTCAGAGATGGAAAAGGGGCTTGATACCGAGATTGGTGCTGGTGGTGTACACTTATCAGGCGGTGAAAAACAGAGACTTTCAATTGCTCGCGCACTTCTTAAAGATGCGCCACTTGTTATCTTAGATGAAGCCACAGCCTCTCTAGACCCTGAAAATGAGCGAGATATCCAGGTTGCAATGCAAGCTTTAGTTCAGAATAAAACCGTACTTGTAATAGCTCATAAGTTATCAACAGTTCAATACGCTGATCATATTGTTGTTTTAGACTCAGGGAAGATCGTTGAGCAAGGGGAGCACGACACTTTGCTGCAAAATAAACTTCTTTATAATGAGCTTTGGAACCTTCAACAGCAAGCTCAAAGTTGGCACTTTATTTCGTAGTTTTCTGTTGTTGAGAGAAAGCTGGCAAGATAACGTTTTGCCAGCTTTTAGTTTCTTGGTTTATACAAGCATAGCGTTGTGATCTCATTTCTCTTGGTGTCATAGCGATAGTTGCACGTGATAATTTTGTTGATGTTAAAGTTTTTGTTAAGGTTCGTGGACGTAGAAAAGGTCAGGATTGATTCGTGATGATTAATATTGACTAAATTAACAGCATCAAAATTGACTATTTCCATAATATGTG
>MDTG01355903.1_pt1 | contig 13976 bp, 13 predicted proteins | sample 811421 | NCBI WGS metagenome assembly MDTG01 (sample SAMN05326645, study PRJNA326480) | marine metagenome | isolation source: seawater | place: Pacific Ocean: South East | collected 2011 | reverse complement strand
TTATGGCTTTTACTTCAGCGACGTCTCCAAGTGGTGTTGATGTTCCGTGAACGTTTATGTAGTCTACCTCTTGTGGTTGCATCCCCGCATCCTCTATGGCTAATCGCATCACATTCATTGCCCCTATCCCCTCGGGGTGTGGGGCAGTAATATGGTGTGCGTCTGCGGTCATTGCTCCGCCTACGACTTCTGCATAGATTTTAGCGTCTCGCGACTTAGCGTGTTCGTACTCCTCTAGAATTATTGCTCCTGCTCCTTCCCCTAAAACAAAACCATCTCTCTCTTTATCAAAAGGACGAGAAGCTGTTTCTGGTGAATCGTTTCGTGTTGAAAGTGCGTGCATGGCATTAAATCCACCTACGCCCGCCTCGTTAATTGATGCCTCAGAGCCTCCTGAAATAAACACATCTGCTTTTCCCCACTTTATGTAGTTGAAAGCATCTATTAAGGCATGAGTAGAAGACGCACAAGCTGACACCGTAGCGTAGTTTGGTCCTCTAAATCCGTACTTAATAGAAATGTGGCCGGCTGCAATGTCGGCTATCATTTTTGGAATAAAAAACGGGTTAAATCTTGGAACGCCTGAGCCTTTAGCAAAATCTCCACACTCCTTCAAGAAGGTATCTAGCCCCCCAATTCCAGAGCCCCATATAACCCCCGCCCTGTCTGGGTTCATTTTTTCTAAGTCGAAAGACGCGTCTTCCATGGCCTCAGATACAGCTACCATTGCATATATAGCATACATATCCAATTTGCGCGCCTCCTTTCTATCTAAAAATTCTGTTGGCACGAAGTTTTTCACTTCGCACGCAAAACGAGTTTTAAAATGGGTTGCGTCAAATCGTGTAATTGGTCCGGCTCCACTAACGCCTTTAAGCAAATTGGTCCAAAAATCTGAAACATTATTACCTATTGGCGTGAGAGCCCCTAATCCTGTAACTACGACTCGCCTTGACATGAGAAAAGAGTTTTATTAAGCCTTCTCAATAAACGAGATGGCGTCTCCAACAGTGACAATTGCCTCTGCTTGATCGTCTGGAATTTGAATGTCGAATTCTTTTTCGAATTCCATTATTAATTCAACAGTGTCTAAAGAATCAGCACCTAAATCGTTAGTGAAGCTTGCTTCTGGCGAAACCTCTGCTTCGTCAACACCTAATTTATCTACTATAATTGCTTTTACTTTTGTTGCAGTATCAGACATGAAATGAAAGTTTTTATTAAACAAGTTGCAAATAAATATACTTTTTAAATATAAAACAAGAGAAGACGTTTGTATTTATTGTTTATTTAAAATAATTGGTTCTAAAATAGTTTTATTTTTGACCTTCTAAAAATGGGAAAAGTTAGACTAGCAATATTTATCTCGGGCAAAGGGTCAAACGCTTTGAATATTATCAAGTACTTCAGAGGAAATGATACTATTGAAGTGCCGTTAGTCTTGAGTAACAACATAGGCGCCCAAGGGCTTGAAAATGCTCAAAAATTAGGGGTTAACACTGTTGTTTTTAACAATGAAGCGTTTAAAAAGAGTGGAGAAATTAAAGCTTATTTAAGGTCTTTGGACATAGATTTTATTGTTTTATCTGGTTTTTTGCGACAAATCCCGGCTGATTTGGTTGATTCATTCAAAAACAAAATTATTAATATTCATCCTTCTCTATTGCCAAAGTTTGGCGGTAAAGGCATGTTTGGCAAGCATGTACACAAGGCTGTTTTAGATAGTAATGAAAAGGAAAGTGGGATTAGTATTCATCGTGTTTCTAATGAATACGATGAAGGTAAAATCCTTTTTCAAAAGTCAACTATTATTAGTGCGGATGAAACTATAAATAGCTTAACGGCTAAAATACAGGCTTTAGAACACGCTTATTTTCCTATAATAATCGAAAAAACTATTCGCAATGAATTTGATGCTTAATGAAGTCGCTACTGCCTTTATGGTTCTTTTTGCTGTAATCGATATACTTGGTTCTATTCCTATTATTTTAGATATAAAACGAAAAGCGGGTGAAATCTCTGCTTTTAGAGCAAGTGTGGTTTCTTTACTTATTATGCTGGGTTTTTTGTTCTTGGGTGAGCGTTTGATAGGCTTTATTGGTATTGATGTTAATTCCTTCGCTGTTGCCGGCTCAATAATTATATTTATTATGGCTTTGGAAATGGTGTTAAACATTAACCTCTTTAAGGATGATGGTTCTGCTTCGAAAACAGCCTCTATTGTGCCTTTGGCTTTTCCCGTTATTGCTGGTGCAGGCTCAATGACTACTATACTTTCTCTTCGAGCAGAGTTTGAAGCTTTAAATATAGCAGTTGCTGTTTTCTTAAATATTGTAGTGGTTTTTGTTATTTTGAAGCTTACTGGTAAAATTGAACGACTATTGGGTGCAGGCGGAATTGCTGTCCTTAGAAAGGTTTTTGGCATTGTCCTTTTAGCTATTGCTATCAAATTATTTAGCAGTAATATTAAAGTGTTGTTTAATTAATGAGCATTAAAATCTATACCGATGGTTCTTCTAAAGGAAATCCTGGTCCTGGTGGGTACGGCATTGTTCTTCTTTCCGATGAAGGACACCGAAAAGAGGTGGCTAAGGGCTTTAGAAAAACCACCAATAACAGAATGGAGTTATTAAGTGTTATTGTCGCTCTAGAAATGCTAAAAGCTATGCCTTTGGATGTACTTGTTTTTTCAGACTCCAAATATGTGGTTGATACGGTTGAAAAGCGGTGGGTGTTTGCTTGGGAAAAGAAATTTTTTGATAAAAAAAAGAATGCCGATCTCTGGAAGCGGTTCTTAAAAATATATAAAAAACACAATGTTAAGTTTATCTGGGTAAAAGGCCATAATAATAATGTGGAGAACGAACGTTGTGATAAGCTAGCTGTTGCTGCTGCTGAGGCTGAAAAATACCACGAAATTGATAGGGGTTATGAGAATTCTCAAAACCAAAACCCCTCACTATTGTAAACCCATTGTTTTCGCAATTTTAAGCCTGTTTATTGTTGTTTTAGCTTTCTCTTTAAGCTCTTTATCTTTTTCTGTTCTAAGCTTTGTGTCAATGGTTTTTTTGAGGTCGTTGTATAAGTATGTTTTTACTCTTTTCATCCACGATTGAGCGTTTTCTAAAGCTTTTTCTAGGTCAAGAACACCGTCTAGTAAAACGTTTAGGTCTTGTCTCTTCAAAAAGGATGAGTAATACATAGAGGCGTAGTACTGCTTATACCCACTAGAGCCTAATAATTGGTTTTTAAGGTAGTCCATTTTATCAAGTCCGCCATGTTCGGAATACAGCCTCGAAACAACCCTTGGCAAGTCTTTTTCCAGACCTGTAGCTTGCTCTAGTGCTTTTTCTGAATTTAAAACAGACAATCCTTCTAAGCCCGCTCCTGCAACATAAAGTGATTTTTCATTAATTGCCGCCTCAAAAAGATTCTCATATTCTGAATTATTTTCAAGTTCTGATAAAAAGAGTATCGCCTGAGATCTTACCTCTGTGTTCATATTGTATTTGGCTTGTTGCTCTATTATACCTGAAAGGTCTTCTTTATTTTTGAAGGATTCTGCCTCTTCTATTCCTGCAAGTTGAATGGGCCAATTGTTGTTATTTAAAGCGTGTAATATGGCGTTCTCCTTGCTTTTTTCACTAATATTTCGAAGAGCAAACACCATATCCATATATAAAGGGGCGTGCATTTGTTCAATCCACCAATCGTCAGGTTTTTGTTCAAATATTTCAGCTAGTAAAACATGTTCTGAATCAACAATAACATTTATCGGTTTGCTATTCACATCAAAAATAAATTCGTGCTTTGAATCCGTCATAGTTACGGCATATCTTTTTGTTTGACCTTCTTCATAAACATCTATATTAAATGGTAGTTTGTATACGGGTGTCCTACCCTGGTCTTGAATCTGCTCAATAATTACTGTTTGTTGTTTCTTTGTTTCATTGTATTTGTAGTCAACCACTAAAATTGGGTGTCCAGAGGCTAAAAACCACTGATTAAAAAACCAGTTTAAGTCTTCGCCTGAAACCTCTTCCATGGCCAGTCTTAACTGGTGAATTTCTACTGTATTAAAAGCGTTGTCTTTAAGATATTTTTGCAACCCACTATAAAAGGCTTCATCACCAAGATGGTAACGTAGCATGTGTAGTATTCTTCCGCCTTTGGCATAGGAGTGACTATCAAACATGTCTTCTTTGTCTTCATAGTTAAAGCGAATCATGTCTTTTTGCTCGACTCTTGATTCGTTCAAATAATTCTGAAGGTCGTTTTCTAAATGCATGTCTGCTCCTAGTCTGCCTAGCCACTTTTCTCTCCAAATATACTCGCCATATGTTGCAAAAGATTCGTTCAAAGGAAGATTAGCCCATGATTCACAGGTAACCAAGTCTCCAAACCAGTGATGAAAAAGTTCATGTGCAATAATATCATCTTCGTGTCTATCCACAAGCTCTCTATCAGTCATCTGAACAAATTCGCCGTGAATAACTGCTGTTGTATTTTCCATTGCTCCAGAAACAAAGTCTCTGACCACGATTTGAGCGTATTTTTCCCAAGGGTAATCAACCCCTAGCAATTCTGAAAAATAGTCAATCATTTCTGGTGTTCTGCCAAAAATAGCTCTAGCGTTTTTATGGTAATCGTCTTCTAAATAGTAGGTTACATCTTTGTCTTCCCATTTATCATAGGTTATATTAAATTCTCCAACAGCCATCATTGCTAAGTAGGGTGTATGTCCTAGTTTTTGCTCCCAATAATCTGTTCTGGTGCTGTCTTCGTTTTCAATGCTTTTTACTAATAATCCGTTTGATAGTGTTGTGAAGTTTTTCTTTACAGTAATGTCTATGTTTTGCGTTGTTCTTTCATTAGGTGAGTCTATTGTTGGAAACCAACACGAACTGGCTTCCGTTTCTCCTTGAGTCCATATTTGCATGGGCTTATTTTTTTCTTCTCCTAAGGGGTTAATAAAGTACAAACCTTTAGCGTCTGTAATAGCATTACTTCCTTCAATAGCAAGTTCGTTGGGTTTTGCGGTATATTTTATAAGAACGGTATAGTCTTCAGTTCTATCATAAGCCCTATCGAGCTGAATATCTAATAGAAGGTTGTCATAGTCATATAGTAACTCCTCACCGTTCATACTTACAGAGTGGATGTCAAAACCTTTAGCATCAAGTATTAGTTCGTCTGTAGAGTGAAAATAGGGTTTTAGAGTCAGTTCAGCTATTCCTAATAGGTGTTGTTTTTCCCAATTAAAACGAACTGATAAGTCTGTGTGAATAAGATCGTTTGTTCGCGTTCTTGAGGCATTATATATTTCTTTTTCCTCTAGTTTTTCCGTATATTCTACTTTCGTTGTGCTTGTGCTTACCAGTAGTGCTAGTGCAATTGCTATAAGTGTTTCCATAATATAATTTTGTGAGGGTGTAAAAGTAACAACATTTCTTTGTTAAATTTGTGGTGTGAAAGCAGTAATAAATAAAGACCTTGAATTTTCTCTAGAAGATAAAATTAATTGGGATTGCATCGAGGTAAAAGACGGTCAGTTTCATATTATTTACAAAAACAAATCCTACGTCACCGATATTGTAAATTTAGATCCCTCTAAAAAAGAAGTCAGCCTACATATTAATAATAGGTATTATGATGTTGTGCTAAAAGATAAATACGATGATTTACTAAATCAGATGGGTTTAGATGCTACTACTAATAAAAAAGATAATGAAGTAAAGGCTCCGATGCCTGGTCAAGTTTTAGACATCTTAGTAAAGGCTGGTGATTCTATCAGTGAGGGTGATGGCCTCATCGTGCTAGAAGCTATGAAAATGGAAAATATCATCAAATCTAACAGAGATGGTGTAATACAAGAAGTTCATGCTAAAAAAAATAATAGTGTTGAAAAAAATGCAGTGCTAATTGTCTTCGAATAAGCCTTAAACGAGTTGTATATCAAACTGTACTAAGTCCACAAACTCCGAAATTCGGTGATTTACCTCATCCTTAGAAAGGCCATCCATTCGTTCTGTTCCAAACTTTTCTACACAAAAAGATGCCATTGCAGAACCTATTATTACCGCTCTTTTCATATTCTCAAAGGAATAGTCTTTAGTAGTACAAAGGTGCCCTACAAAGCCACCCGCGAAGGTATCACCTGCTCCTGTTGGGTCAAACACATTCTCTAGTGGTAAGGCTGGAGCAAAGAAAACTTCTTCTGAATTAAATAAAAGTGCGCCGTGTTCACCCTTTTTAATAATGAGAAACTTTGGTCCAAATGATAATATCTTTTTTGCTGCTTTGACTAATGAATACTCTCCTGATAATTGACGTGCCTCTTCATCATTTATAGTAAGTACATCAACGTTTTTAAGGGCAACCATAAGGTCATCAAGAAAATTATCCATCCAAAAGTTCATAGTATCTAAGACTATAAGTTTTGGTCTTTCCTCCAGTTGATCTAATACTTTTTGCTGAATGCTAGGCATTAGGTTTCCTAACATTAAAAGCTCACAGTTTTGGTATTTGGCAGGAACAACAGGATTAAATGTTTCTAATACATTAAGTTGTGTATCCATTGTATCTCTAGTATTCATATCATTATGATACCTTCCAGACCAAAAAAATGTTTTTTCATCTTTCTTAATTTGAAGCCCTTTTGTATCAACTTTATGATTGTGTAACATATCTATAGCAGACTGCGGAAAGTCACTACCAACTACTGAAACTAAATTAATATCATCGTGAAATTTTGAAGCAGACAACCCTATATAGGTGGCTGCACCTCCTATAATTTTATCTGTTTTACCAAATGGTGTTTCGATGGCATCAAAAGCAACTGTTCCTACAACTAATAAACTCATAACTTTTAAAAATTTTTATTTTTGCAAAGGTATTGCATAATTATTAGCATTATACTAATATTGCACACTGATTTTTTCCTCCTTAGCTCAGTTGGTTAGAGCATCTGACTGTTAATCAGAGGGTCCTTGGTTCGAGTCCAAGAGGGGGAGCAAAAGACAAAGCATCTACTAAAGTAGATGCTTTTTTGCTTTTATCTCTCTTTTTAGTCTTTTGTTTTACTCTTTCTAAGTAGTTTATCTACACCAATCCAAATAAAAATAATTGGCCAATACACTCGTATTAGTTCTCCTAATGATACTTGAATTAAATTTAGATTATTAGCTAAAAATAATAGTCCTAAAAGAATAAATAAAATTCCGATGCTTTTCCCTTTTTCCATAGTTTTTTGTTTTTATAAAATTCCTTTTTTGAATAATCCTTGCTTGGGTTTCTTATTTTTTTTCTTTAGTTGAGTTTTTGTAAAAAAACTTTCTTTTTTATTTTTCTTATTATCTGGTACACAACCAACAGAGGTACAATCATACTGACTTCTACAAGATGAAATTATGACTATTAACAATAAATATTTGAAAGCTCTTTTCATGTAAGACAAATTAAGTACATTAAATTCATACTTTAGTGAAATGCCAAAGAAAAAGAAAAGAAGAAAAATAACTAAACAGATCTTACAGTCGCAAACCTTAAACATTCTTAGAAAACATCCTAAAAAATCATTCAACTACAAACAGCTTTCTAAACAAATAGGACTCGGAGATGAATCTTCTAAATTATTGGTACAAGTCGTACTTAACGAGCTTGAAGAAAATGAAAAAATAATTTCTGTTAGTAGAGGAAAATATAAGCTAAAATCCCAATCCTCTATAGTAGAAGGTATTATTGATATTACATCCTCAGGAAATGCATACGTAACAGTTGAAAATATCAACGATGATATTTTTATTCATGGAAAATACCTGCCAAATGTAGTAAGTGGCGATAATGTAGAGGTATCTGTATTTTCTTCTTATAAATCACGACGATTAGAAGGTGAAATAATAAATGTTGTAGAACGAAAAACCAATCAGTTTGTAGGAAAAATAGAAATATCTAAAAACTTTGCATTTGTCAGTATAACAAATCCTAAAATACATTTTGACATTTTTATAAACTCTAAAGAAATTAAAATACACAATCTTAAAAATGGTCAATTAGTAGTCTGTAATGTAAATGATTGGGGAGATAATCGAAATAACCCTAGTGTAACAATAAAAGAAGTACTAGGTTATCCTGGTGAACACCATGCTGAAATTTATTCTATACTGGCAGAACATAATATTGACAAAAAATTTGAAAAAAATATAGAAGAAAAAGCTAAAAATATTCCTCAAACTATTACAAAAGAAGAAATAGAAAAAAGAAGAGATTTTAGAACTATTACTACTTTCACTATTGACCCTTTTGATGCAAAAGATTTTGATGATGCCTTGTCCATTCAACAATTAGATAATGGAAATTTTGAAATTGGTATTCATATAGCCGATGTCAGTCATTATGTTTTAGAAAATGATAGTATTGATAAAGAAGCTCAGGAAAGAGCAACTTCCATTTATCTTGTAGATAGAGTTATTCCTATGCTTCCGGAAGTATTATCAAACAATCTATGTTCTCTTAGACCTAATGAAGAAAAATTATGTTTTTCAGCAGTTTTCGAAATAAGTAGCGAAGGTGAAATTAAAAATGAGTGGTTTGGAAAAACTATTATATTATCGGATAGAAGATTTACCTATGAAGAAGCTCAAGAACGTCTAGAAACAAAAGAAAGTGATTATTCTTCAGAACTATTAACGCTCAACAGTATTGCTAAAATATTTAGAGAAGAGAGGAAAAACAAAGGAGCTATTTCATTCCATAAATTAGAAACAAAATTTAAACTAGATGTGAATAAAAAACCCATTTCTTTATTTATAAAAGAAAGTAAAGATGCTCATAAATTGATAGAAGAATTCATGTTACTAGCAAATCGAAAAGTAGCTGAATTTATTGGTAAAAAATCACTTCCCTTTGTTTATAGAATACACGATACTCCAAATCCAGAAAAACTGGAAACACTTAGTTTTTTTTTAAAGAGTTTTGGATATAAACTCCAAACCGAAAATAAAAACAGTATTGCACAATCCATGAATAAAATACTTATGGATGTAAAAGGAAAAGACGAGGCTAGTATGGTAGAAACTTTAACTATCAGAACTATGGCTAAAGCAGTTTATTCAACTGAAAATATTGGTCATTATGGCTTAGCTTTTAACCACTATACTCACTTTACTTCACCTATTAGGAGATATCCTGATATATTGGTTCATAGATTACTTTTTCAATATTTAAATAATACATCTAGAGTAGATAAAGAACGTATTGAAAAACTATGTAAACATTCTTCAGAAATGGAGATAATAGCTTCTAAGGCAGAACGTGACTCTATTAAGTACATGCAAGCTGTTTATATTTCAAACTTTGTAGGAGAAAAACTAGAAGGTATAATATCTGGTGTAACAGACTTTGGAATTTTTATAGAAGTAAGTAATACTACTTGTGAAGGTTTGATACGCTTAAAAGACATTCAAAGTGACTTTTATACTTACGATGAAAAAAATTATTGTATTCGTGGTAAGCAAACTAATTCTGTACTTAGGATAGGAGATAAAGTAAATGTAAAAGTAAGAAATGTAAATATTGAGAAACGAGAAATCAATCTTATATTATTATAATATATTTTATTAATTTAATTATATATGATTATATATATGGTCTGTTAATTTAGTTAATAATATTTATTATAAATACTTTACTTTATTGATTATTAATATTTTATAACAATAAATTAACAAACTAAATTATTTAATTTATTTATAATCAGATATTTATAGAGATATTAACAAGTAATATAGTTTACTATTAACATTATTTATTTTATAAAAATAACAACTAATAAAACTTAATTTTTGTTAAAAAAGTTGGTATAATATTTTAATATATTTAATAAGAAATGATTGTATAAATAAGCTATTTATATAGTTGAAAATAATAATTAAAAAATCAATTAAAACTTATCAAAGTTTTTAACTTGTATTAACAAAAAATAAATTTTGTTTGTTAATTAAATATCTGTTATAAAAATTAATATTTAAATATTATAAACACATAACTTATTTATGGAAAAAAGAATTGGAATAGCATGTGATCACGCAGGATTTGAATACAAAGAAAAGCTAGTTAAATTACTAAAAAATAAGGGATATACAGTTACAGATTATGGTTGTTATAGTACTGAAAGTGTTGATTATCCTGATTATGCACACAGTCTAGCAAAATCAATAGAAAATTTAGAAAATTCAATAGGGATACAATTTTGTGGTAGTGGAAATGGTATAAATATGAGTGCTAATAAGCATCAAGGTATTCGTTCCGCATTATGTTGGGAAACAGAAATAGCAGAACTAGCTAGACTACATAATAACGCTAATGTGTGTACTATGCCAGCACGATTTATTTCTTTTGAAAAAGTGTTAGAAATAGTTAATATATTTTTGTCAACTGAATTTGAAGGAGGAAGACACCAAAGAAGAGTAGAAAAAATAAGTTGTTAAATCAAAATCCATGAAAGCACTACTATTATTAATATTACCCATCACCTTATTAGCTCAAAACCCTGATTTATCAGAAGATTATTTAAAACAAAAATATGCCAATAGTATCACAGTAGATAATTTAAAAGAATATCTATTCGTTTTAGCTAGCGACTCTATGAAAGGAAGAGAAACTGGAACATTAGGACAAAGAAAAGCCGCAAACTTTATTGCTAATTTTTTTAAAGAAATAGGAATACCCCCTTATAAATACAATACTTATTTTCAAAAATTTAAAGTCAAAAATATTAGACGTTATGGGAAATGGAAAAATCAGCCTAATAAAAAATATATAAAAGGAGAAAATATAATTGGATACATAGAAGGAACAGACCTAAAAGATGAGCTTTTAATTATCACGGCTCACTATGATCATTTAGGTACGAACGAAGATTCACTAATTTACAATGGAGCAGATGATAATGGTTCAGGAACAAGTTCTATAATGGAAATAGCACAAGCCTTTATGTTAGCTAAAAAGGAAGGAAATGGACCAAGAAGAAGTATATTAATAATGCCTGTATCTGGAGAAGAAAAAGGATTATTAGGCTCTAAATACTATGTTGACAACCCTATTTATCCATTAGAAAATACCATTGTAAACCTTAATATTGACATGATAGGAAGGATAGATGATTATTACGACAATCCTGATTACGTCTATTTAATAGGCTCAGACAGATTAAGCACAGAATTACATCAAATAAGTGAGGATATAAACAAACAATATATTAATTTAAAGTTAGATTATAAGTTTAATGAAGAAGATGATCCTAACAGATATTATTACCGCTCAGACCATTATAATTTTGCTAAAAAAAACATTCCCGTTATCTTTTATTTCAACGGTATACATGCCGATTATCACAAAACATCAGACACGGTAGATAAAATACATTTTGGAAAAATACAGAAGATATCCAGATATATATTCCTCACGGCTTGGGAATTAGCCAATAGAAATGAGCGACCAAAACTAGACTAGAATTTTTGGATAAGAAAGCGTTCGTTATTAATAGAAACAATATAAAAACCTTGCGATAAACCATTAAGTGTTAGATTATTACTGTTTTTTTTACTCAATAATTTTTTACCAGCTATTGAAAAAATAATAATATCTGAAGGTTTATTTATACTCAAGTTTGTTCCATCAAAATTAAATACTGGTGCGTAATTAAAAGGTTCCACACTTGAAGTTTCACCCCAATAGACTAATCCTCCTTCTGTTCCAATCCAATATCCATCATCTTCCTTTTCAATACATAATACATCATCGTTAATAAGCCCACTATTAAATGTATTATAAACAGTAGTATTTTGTACACCGCTTTCATAATTCAAACTAAACATTCCAGCTTCATTAGTGCCAATATAATATAAACCTTCATCCTCAATAATGCAGTTTAAACTATTGCTTGGCCAATCATCAAAATAACCTGTATTAAATACTATAAAGGAACCTGTATTCAAATGAGTAATCAAACCTCCATATGGAGCTGTAATCCATAAATTTTCATTAGAAACCAATAGGTCCGTAGCGGTATTATCAATTAAGCCATTACTACCATTATACCATGAAATACTATTATTATAATAATAAGCTAAACCGCCGTTTATTGTTCCTATACATAATGAATCACCCTTCATAGCTAAACACCTTACATTAATGAATGTAGGCTCTAAAGAAGAAGAGTCTAAAACAAGATTAATGGTTTCATTCTCTAGCTTATAAAGCCCATCAATAGTACCTATATATCCGTTGTTTTGATTATCAAATACAATATCGTTTACATGTCCAGGTAAGAAGCTATCATCCTCATCAGATGTAATATTATACCAATCAGCACCATTATAAACAGCAATACCGTTTAATGTACCTACATATAAAGTACCATTATTATCTAATGTAAGCGAGCGAACTTGAGGGTTAGGCAAATATTCAGAATAGTCTTCCCAAGTGGAATTGTCATAAGTATATAAACCCCAGCTAGTTCCAATCCATTTAACATCATCAACAATCAAAATATCATTGATTTTATTATCAACAAGAATAGTGTTTTCATTAGTATAACTTATCCAATTACCTTGTGCAAAAAGAGCCCCTAAGGGCCCTAATTGAAATAAGATTACCGATATGAGGGCTATTCTATTGTAAAACAATTTTTTCAAACGTTTTTTGATTATTAATTTCTAAACAAACGGTGTATATACCTTTTGGTAGTGTTGACCAATTATATGTTCTATCAATACGGTTAGTAGAACCAATAGTTTCACTATAAATAATTTGTCCAAGAGAATTAGTTAAAGACAAGGCAATTAAACTCTCTTTTTCTAAAGAAGCAGTTATATACACAAGACCCTCAGTAGGGTTCGGATAAACAGCCATCTCAACAAGTATTTTATCTATTGAACTACAATCTTCAACTGTAATTGGCACAGCAACAGGATTACAAGTAATAGTGTCGGCACTTACTATCCAATCATATAGATAGTAGTAGTAAGTAGTATAGTCATCTCCACCAGAGTTATTAACACCACCACCATAATATACGGCTTTGTTGATAGAAGCGGCACCATCCAAAACATAAGGATATGATAAGTTACCATTTGTACCAGTTCTTTTAAGCTGCGGGTTTTGACCACCTACATTATCTTCGTTTACAGAAGCATCGGTTCCTATTAAATAATCATTACCTTGTGGAACCTCAAAGTTTAATATAATTGTTTGTGGTTCATTATCAGCAAAACCAACAAACTCAGTATGCTCAGCGATGACGTCACCGTCGGAATTCATCAAAATAAACTTTCTCTCAGCGGGCTCATTGGTATACACATTTACACTTATTAGAGTAAAATCGTTTAATGCATCAAAAGATAAGAAACCAATAGCGTCTTCATTACCACTATATTGAGAGTCACCCTCATGCTCCTCTGGACCTACTTTATTATCTATAAAGCTATTAGAAACGTAATAAGTTACACTTTCATCCAAATTAGGAGTAGAATAGGAATTACCGCCTCCAACAACGTTCATGTTTTCATCATACCAAGTCACAGTGTAATCAGACTCTACCAAGAGATCAGCAGGATTGTTTTTACAAACAGTTACTCCCTCAACCTCAGGTGCATCAATTCCATTTATAGTTATATTTCTAGTTGCAGAACACTCAGAATCAGGTGTATTAATTGTTACAGAATACGTGCCTAAACTACTTACAGTTATATTTTCTTCAGAAGAGCCGTTAGACCATAAAACAGTAGCGTTTTCTGGAGCGTTTATTGACAAGCTAATTTCATCGCCTTCACACACTACACCACCTGCTGATGAAACAATACTAGGTACATCAGGAGCTTCAGTTTGCATAGTTAGTGTGATTGGAAACCATGTATAGTTGTTATCAAGTCTAGCTTCAACCATTACCTGAGGGACCTCTAATACCACTGCATATT
>MDTG01138638.1_pt1 | contig 13977 bp, 14 predicted proteins | sample 811421 | NCBI WGS metagenome assembly MDTG01 (sample SAMN05326645, study PRJNA326480) | marine metagenome | isolation source: seawater | place: Pacific Ocean: South East | collected 2011 | reverse complement strand
GGTGTAGGACTTGGAGTTGGTGTAGGTGTTGGTGTAGGACTTGGAGTTGGTGTAGGTGTTGGTGTAGGACTTGGAGTTGGTGTAGGTGTTGGTGTGGGGCTTGGAGTTGGGGTTGGAATTAGCGTGAAACATGGGGTTTCTGATATGACAACAAGTTCTTCTTCAAAGTCACCTTCCTTTTGCAACTTATCAGCGAATGGTAAATTATCTATCCAATTTTTTTTTTCGGTAACTCTTCTCCAAGAGTCATTCTTCCACCTACCATAATATTATATGCTAGTACAAGTGCAACCGCAACAGGATCAAATACTACAACAATTACAATAATAAACCATTTAACAACAGTATCAACAGGTAAGTTAAATGATTCTGCAATGAATCTAAAACTTCCTATATCTGTATCTCGTATTGCTTCTTTTTCTACAAGTATATCTGCTTGATTAGCTTTTATTTTATCATACTTGTCTTCAATGACCGATACATTGTCTAAATCGTTTGTTGTATCACGAAGTCCATTTACTTTTTCCACGAATTTGTCGTATTCTCCACTTATATCCTCATCAATTTTAGCAAGTGCTTCATTGTATGATTTTGTTGCGGAACTTTCTTCTTCTGAAATGGATGATAACGAAGATGCAATAGAGTCTCGTTCTGGTTGTTGAGCAACTCTTAACTCTTCAAGTTTCTTTTTGTTGCTTGAAAATAATCCACCACCTTTTGCTTCTATTGCAGTTTTTGCGGAATCTAATACAGATAAACGATCAAGTAATTGTTGTCTGCGTGTAGTTCTTGCTTCTGTGTCTGATTTATTTCTGCTTGCAAGTGCTTCTTGTCTTGCTCGTCTATCTTCCACATAATCATCGTATATTTTTTGAAATCCTGCTATTGTTTCCGTTTTCTTTCCTTCAACCGTAACATCTGTGTTTTGTAGTGTTGTAATCTCAGTTTCAATGACTTCTATTTCTTTATTTAATGTTTCAATGTTGTTTTCGTGCATTTCAACTCTAGAACGAGTGTCATCATAAGCATCACTTAAAAATCCGTAAATACCAAGAGAAGTTATTCCAATTAAAACAACGACAGCGACTGTGCAATACCATTTTAACATTCTTGGAATTCTCTCCCAATAACGATACAAAAAAGAAGTCATCGCAAGTTTGCCTGCTTCTAAAACTCCAGCCATTACCATAGCCGCAATAGCTGCACCTGCGAATAATAAACCAATACCACGCACCGAAAAGAACGCTGCGGTTCCTGCTACTGCTAGTGCAAGAAAACCTATAATTGCAGTAAATGACTTCATAATAATATATATCCCCTCTTAAAACTTTATATGTATATCGTGTATTGTATAAATATAATATAATTATAAAAAAAGAGGGTAAAATGTTTACCCTCTTAAAATATCAAAGTATTTTGGTAGAATATTATAGAATTTTTACTTTCTTTGCCTTTGTTTCTACAACTTCTTTTTTGGGAATGGTAACATTTAATATTCCATTGTCGAATTTTGCAGATATCTTATTTACTTGTAAACTAGTTTCGTCAACCTTAAATGATCTCTTAAATGAAGACCTTTTAAGTTCTTTGTATACATATGTTACATCAGGATCATCAATTTCGGTTTTTTTATCGCCAGCAATTGTTAAAAGACCCTCTTCATATTCAACAGATACGTCATCTCTATCAAGACCCGCAATTTCTGCTTCTATTCTTATTTCGTTTTTAAGGTCGGCAACATTTACTCTTGGATATGAACTGTTTCCGAAGAAATTTACTCCAAACTCTTGACCAAAGTTTGGAAATGCTTGATTGACCATTTTGTCAAATATTGAGTCAAATGGAGTTAAAAATTCATCTCGCATTGTTGGAACAAATTTATTAAGTCCTGTTCCGTTGGACTTGTTTAATCCGTAGTTTTTCATTTTATTTTTCCTATTTTAGTTACGAACCCCAAGTTGGGCATCCGTCAAACAACCTCATTTGAGCATTGCTCTATCTGATAAATATACTATAATAACTGAATTCTGTCAAGTTTTATGGATTAAACTTCATTATATCATCCATGTTTGACTTTTCAGCAAGACAGGTCATGTGATCTGCCCAGTGAATAACTCTTGGAAGTTCAGTTTTTAATCCGACCTCTTTTGAGAATGCTTTTAAATATTGTGGATTTGATTCATCATACATACCATCTGATAGCTTTATTCCAAGAAATTCTTTTTCGGTAATCTTAATTTCAAATTGCTGAAGTAGCCATATAGTTCTATCTGTGACAGACATCCAATGTATATCTGGATTAATATTATACAACTTTCCTTGATTTTTGCGATGCCACTCACTATCATTGTATACATATTGTTCACCATCAAGTGATCCGAGTTTCCCTAGATCATGGTTAAATGCGGCGAACATCATTTCGTCATCGGTAAAGTCTATGTGTGCTCCTATGCTTTGGAGTAAAACTTTTACTCCACGAACGGTTTTACATACACCCAATACATGATCAATATATCCTCCGTCATAAGCATTATGAAATCTATCAATGCTACTTGCAGGTGATGTTAATGCACGAAGTCCAAGACATCCATCGTCTGTTCCAAACATATGTAATAGTTTTTCTTGTCTTTCACCTTCGAAAGTATCTTCTATAAATTTTAAAAAAGTTTTGTAGTTTTCTTCTAATTGAGATTCGGTATAATTTTTCATTCTATTATATTATAGTTTTTTAACACAATATTCAAGAAAAAAATTAGGTAAATTATTTGCACACTCGTTTTGTTCACGTTTTGAAAGTTTTCGTATATCTTCAAGCATTTTCAAATACTCGTATTTCTTAATTAGTAAAATTAATTCACCGGTTACAATAAATCCAAGTTTATTCTCGAATTTAGCTACACCAAGTTCTAAATTCTTATCAAATTTTCTTCTGTTTATATTTTTCAATAAATCAAAACAATAATCTGTATCTTGTTTTTTGTTTGATTCGTTCATATAAACCAAAACGGTGTTTTTATCAAATGTATCATACTGCTCGGTCAAATATTTAAGAAAATAGAATCCAGACCCCTTTTTTGTATATTTTTTGCGGACTAAACCTGATAGTGTTCGTGTGATTGCGGTTGGTTGTGATATATCTTTTAATATTACATTTGACCAGTCCTTGATTAAATTGGATAATGTGTGACCAGTGTAAAGTTTACATAAAAATATATGCGTTGGTCGTTTCCAAGTAGGATTAAATCTTATTTTCTTTGGTTTCTCCTTGTTTATTTTCTTAGGTGGTGTAGATGTTGGTTTTGGAATATACTTTGGTGTTGGAGTATATTTTTCATAATAGTCTTCTTCTTTTTTATCATCAATTTCTTTTAATTTACTATTAGATTTTTTAGGTTTTACTCTTTCTTCTATATTTCCAAATATTTTTTTATTATCATCATAGTTTGATAATTCTTGCTTTTCGTGATAAAAATGAAAACCTATATTATCTGTGTGACCTTTTTTTGTTTCGTTTGGTATTCTTTTGATAAAATCTAAATCTTGAAATCCCCACCCTTCGTATCTTTCATCAAACCCATTTAGTTGATCAAAAAGACTTCTTTTGAATATCATTGAATATTTTCCGTAACCTTTGTATGAATCATAACTTCTATCACTTAGTTTTATTTGATTAGTTTTTTGTATTTCTGAGGTTTCTTGTTCATTAAGTAATACTATTTTTTCAAACGGTCTTGCAAATTCTGTATAGTCAGGGATATTTTTAATTACATAATTGTAATTTAAGTATACATCTCCATCTAGTAACCATATCGTGTCTGATGTAGATTCATTTACAGACTGATTTATTAGTTTTGATTTATTGAATACCTCCGATTCAATTGTATAAATTTTATGATTTACTGAATTATATTTTTTTAGCAAGGTATGTACAATTGAATCTTTATGATATTGTTCACACACAAAAACATTACTTATTTTTTGTTGTGACATTTCATTTAATATGAATGTCAGATTTTCTTGTCTCTGTTTCGATGGATTATATATTGGGATAATTATATCCATCTTTGTTTTTCTAACTTGTTGTAATTATTCTATCCTTGAAATTATCTCCTTGCAATTTCTCTATTTCTTCTAATGTAAAGTGTTTACCTTGTATTGATCCATCAAAAATAAATGTAAAACAAGTTTCTGGTTTACCTGCTTCCGTTGATCCTGAATTAATTGTAAATCGTACCTCTTCACCATTTAAAGTATCTTGACCACCAATCTCTGCAAGTGTATATCTTGGATCATATTGTTCTGGTTGATTTCCTGTAATAGTATGATCGTTAATATCTTCAATTACTCTTGCTCTGTTATCGTAAATTGTCATAAATGATGGTGTTACACCAAATCCAACAGGTGGATAGCAGAATTGGGTGTTTTCTCTCATATTTTTAAATGATAAGTAAATAGAGTCACGATTACTTGGTGCAACAGAAAAATCACCGGCATTTTTGGTATAAAATACCGCATTTGTAACATCTGCGTTGCTTCCACCGAATACTTCACAGTCTCCGTCTGTTAAAATTCCATTTGAATTATCATGAGGTCCAAGATTTACAAAATTAGCACTTGTCAGTGTGGGTATCAAAATTTCAAATGTTGGATTACAACATTCTTTTCCAGTACAGTATATTTGCGACTGAATTGAGGCATATTGACTTGCCCAATGGTCAGATGGTAATTCTGTTGCATCTGCTTCCACTGCTTTAATTCTAAGATGTCTTTCTATTATAGTTTCACCCGAAGAGTTGATTGGAATTATTTCCAATACAGAATTATATTCACCGGTTTCTGGAATTGTTGGTGGTAGTTTAAATGAACCATCAATTATATTAAATGTATTATCTACTTCAAAGGTATTGTTTGTTTCTATTAGTGCTTCTACTTTAAATCCAATATTTGATGTCATCGGAACTTTCATAGAAACTACACTTCTGTCGATTACTTGACCATTTTCATCTAATTGTGGAAATGCACCAACAGTGTTACATAAAGAGTTTTCAAGTTTAATTTTAAATACAGTACCCTCATCATATGTCACTTTTGTTGGTTCAACAAATCCATTTTCATCATAAAATACATCATTGTTGTTTTCAAGTGCATCTTCACAATCTCCAGCGAATGATAATGTAGGTGCTATCTTACTAACCATTACATCACTTTCATTTGTAAGAAGAATTTCAGGAGAACTTAATCTTTCTGCACTTGATATATTTGCGGTTGATTGTGTAAATACCTTTAATCTTGCTCTAAGTTCACCGATGCCTGTTACATAACTTGGTCCTCCTGCGAACGATGGCACAACCTTGAATGTTATTTCATCTTTAATTGTTGCGTCTTCTCCACGAATTGCAGCCTGATTTGCAGTATATAAAATTCCTATATCTTCAAAATGATAGTATGTATCAGGATGAAGTGGATTAATTCTAAAATTGGTTCCTGTTGTTTGTGGACCTTCTAGCTTGTTATATTCCAGTTGTAAAAATAAAGCATTTCTACTTGCCACATCACCAACATTCTTAACAGTAACTTCCCAACCTGTGTGACTAAAGTTTCCTGCGGAATCGTTGTATGAGTTTGGTATAATTTCCACAGCATATTCTTCTCTTTGTTGGACTCCACCTGTAGGTGAACCTGTCAATGGACGATAATTGGTAACCATTGCAGTATGCACTCCAGTTGAAACAAAAACTGGTTTACTTATTACCGGTTCATATTCACCGTGTACTGCATTATTTCCTAATTTTTTGTTAAATGGTACATTTGTGCTATTGTCTGCTAAATAATATACACTACCCGGAATCAACTCTTGCGATTGTGTAGAGAAAGTTATGTGTCCAAAAAATACAACCGTTGCTTCGTAACCATCGGTATCAACTATCATTCCATCTTCACAGTTTGCTGAATGAACTTTTTCTACAATACCAAGTGATTCTATTAATTGCTCTGTATCACTTGGATTTGCTATATTGAGTTCAGCGGCCGCAATATCATATCCACCCGAAGTTCCTTTCATTGGATTCCAAAAAACGGCATCACCTTCTTTTGGACAATCGTAAAATAATTTTACTCTATCAGATATAGTTTTAGTTAAAGCAGGTTCTTCGGCGTATATCTCACGCAATGCTTCTTTAAGTTTGTCTTTTGACACTACTGTAATGTCATCTCCGTTTACACTTCGTATTTCAGCCCATCCTGAGCATGGTTGTGAGTTTCCTCCGATTCCTCCACTAGAACCACATCTTGACATATTGAATGTTGATTTTGCCATAACCTTTCCTTACTAAATATTTTCTGCTCCTGGTTTCAATGAAGTTATTGGTTCATCAAGTACTCGTTCCCACTTTAATGTCAAATCGGCATTCAGTTGAGTACTTCCTCCGCCGATTGATTGTTTGATTCGTTTGTATATGTAAATGTTTTTAACTTCAATTTTATCTGTTGTTTGTTTTACATAAGTCACAAAACAATAATCTCCTTCTGAACTGTCTCCGATGAACAAACCTCTATGTGGCCATACTCTGTCAAGAAAATTGACAATTTCATCGTTTTCTACATTGTTCGGAAAGGTTATTGGTGGTGCATCATCGCAACTTGAGGACTCCGCATCTTCATTACATGAATAAAATGTAAAATGTTTATATCTAAAATTTCCTATGTCGTATAAAGAACCCATTATACACTTCCTATTAATGCCCAATTAGTATTTTGACCCGTTACAATCTTTGACATTCTATAAGATTCGAATCTGTCAACGGTGTCTCCGTTTGTGTTTGTTATTTCAAATATAAAAGTAATAATTGCTTCATCGTTCGTTTTTGCAGTAGGCCATGCTGAATTTAAAAAGTCGCTTGAAAATTGCTCAATATTTGAGTTGTTTAAAAATTCATTATTTCTGTTTATACTAAAACTTTTGGATTCTCTTGCAACAGTAGCACATGGAGTGCCTGTTGTAGGATCTATAGCGTTGCATCTATCTTTTGGATTTGGATAAGCAGTTTGATTCAATATTAAAATTTTGGTTTCCGAGATTGCGTAAAATGCAGCTTTTGAATAAGAAACTACTTGACCTGTTGTCATATCTCTTTCAAAGGGATTTACAATAGTGGTGTTTCTAAACGGATTTGTTCCGTCCATTAATGTACGTAATGTTTGTGCTAAAGGTGGAGTTGCAGATGTTGTATCCGAATCACTATTTATTTTAACTGCTAAATCAGACGGAGTGTAGTCGTAAATTGAACTTCTTAGTTGTGTTGTTTGATTTGTAGACGCATTTTCATCTGGATTGAGTGGAAATGATTCTATATAATATGTGTATCCCGCAAGAAACATTCCTGAAATAGGAGATGTCTGCGTTGATGATACTTCATATTCAGGTGGTCTGAATTCTACCATACCTGATGTTTGTATTTCAAAATTATCAGTAGTTGCATTCGTCACTATTCCTAACATATCACATCCGTAACTATCATCTTCAACGGGAGCATCAACTCCTTCAAGTTTATTCTGAGATGCTGAGTTGCATAAAGCAAAACTGGTTGTTCCTCCTTCTCTTCCTATAAACGGTGGTAATACACTTTCTTCAAGTTCTGTTTCGTTATAGTCAGGTCTGTTAAGTGCATCTATTGTTGTTCTTACTTTAGTTCTTTTTATTCTTAAAACATCTCCAACCTTTATACTATTACAAGATGCGTCAATTGGTATTACGAATTTATTCACACCTTCGTCTTGATTACAAACAAGTCCACGATAATTAACAACTATACCAGATGCAGGTCCGTTTGCGACTAACATTGGTTTGGATACGTAATTATCAAAAACTGCTGACTCGGTTGGATCAAAATCTATTAAATTACCGTTTGTTCCCAAGAAATAAGTTTGACCCGGAATCAAAACTTGATTTTGTAATGTTGTTGTTGGGTTTTCTTGACTACCTGCTGTTTCAATGCTGAGTGGACCGGAATCACCTGTGGTTGGATTATATTCCCATTCAATCATTCCATTAAATACAACACTGATTGATTCAATTTCTATGTTACCTACTTCGGTTACATTTGTTTTTATTTTCTTAATTATTCCGATTGCTTCTGAATCTTCGGTATTTATACAACTTGCGTGTTGCAACTTATTTTCTTTTATAGTTAAAATTTCACCTATATTATATGATTTTGATTGATCAAACTGATTAAAAAGAAATGTTCTTTCAGATGCTCCAGGTGATTCTGTAAATTCAATACCTGTGCCTTCTTTATTAATTTTAATATATCCATCTTTATGATCATCGTATGAATTTGGTACATCTCTTAAGTTCTTTAAGTCAATACCCGTTTCTCCGTTTGCAATGTTATTTAATTGTGTTGCTAGGTTTTCGGCAGTTACCTGCTTTGTTTCTCCCGTTTGACTAGATGAATTCGATTTTGAATCACGATCAACGACAATAAATAAGTCATCTTTATCTAAAGATCGCAACGTATTTAAGTCTGTTATTTTCTGATTGGCCATTTGAAATGTTGTTTTGTGATGGTGAATTTATACATATACATATATTTCCACTTACAGGATAAATATTATTTCGACAAACTTTTTAACTTAGTAATTATAAATTTTACTAGTTTACTGCGAACAATATCACTTTCATCGAAATTAAATGTATGAATTCCGTGTGATTTTGATGCTTCATCACGAAACAAATTTAATATACTGTTGAATCCTGTTCTGTTGCCGATATCACTCTGCATTGCATCTCCGCATATAAAGACTTTGCACTTTTCTCCCACTCTCGTCATAATTGTTACAAGTTCTTTTTCCGATAAATTTTGTGCTTCATCTACAAGTATAAATTTATCTGTCCAACTTGCTCCTCGTAAGAATCCAACTGGAATACCATATATTCGTTCTTCGTCTTGTAAATACCTAATATCAACTGGACTTAATAATTCTTCTAGTTTGTCTTTGAATGGTTCTAAATATGGAGCCATTTTGTCATCTTGTGCTCCCGGTAAAAAACCTAATTTTTGGTCGGAACTTTCTACTGCACTTCGTACATAAACCATTTCAGCAATTTTATTTTCCTGAAATAATTCTAATCCACAATAAACACTTAACCATGTTTTGGCCGTTCCTGCTGGACCGTCTACAAATATTAATTGAGTATCATCATCAAGTGCAATATCAACAAACATTCTTTGTTTCTCTGTGAGTTTATTATTTTTTGTTATTTTTAATTTTCTAACAAGTTGATTACCACGTATATCAGTTTCTAAGTGACTGTTTGCAAGTAAGTTTTTATTAACGGTTTTGGTTTTTTTTCTTGACGTCATATTTTCACCCCCTATCTTATAAAGCTAAGCTATTAACTAAACTTATAAGTCTACATTGTTATTATTTTTTATATAAGCTATAACTTTTTGCAACTTAGAACATATTTCATATTCTTCTTGTTGCGTAAAATAATCAAGAACATTTTCTAAATTAGTCAAATAGCTTTTTCGTTTTACTATTACTTCTAGGTTCGTGTTATCAAACTTAAATAAATTAATTTTATCGGGAATTACTTTTTTATTTTCAGAAATAACGGAGAAAGCATCGAGTATATGAAGCATATATTTTTTCTTTCTTTTTTTAATGTCATTCCGCAATTTGCTGTTTTCTTTGGGTATATTGAAAATTTCATTGCTCATGTTAATAAGTATATTTATGATAATTAAATTAAGAATAAAAGATTAAGAAATGAAAAAAGGATTTTTTAAAAGATATAGAAACGAGTCTAACCAGCAAAACAAGAAACCACCACTTGATTCAGATAAAGATTCAAACCCACATGGAATTTTGAATTTAGCAAAGAATCTTAGTTCAGCATTAATACAGTGGAATCGTGCAGGTAGACCAACTGTCAATAACGAGCAATGGAAAAAACGATTGAGTATATGCAGACAATGTCAGTTTTGGCAAGAGGTCGGAAATAGTCAAATAGCAAGATGCAAAAAATGTGGATGTAGTAGTGGAAAATTACTATTATCAACTAGCAAGTGTCCGTTGAATCCACCAAAATGGGGACCCGAACCTCATTGAAAAAACACTTTTTATAATATTTTTTGGGTTAAAACTATTGCGATTATATATTTATCTGAAATGAATGATGCAAATTACAAGTTAACTACCGTAAAGGTACTATCCGAGAACTACTCCAAATTTAAGCTCGAGACACTTAATTCTGAAATGACATTGCAGAAACTTGTTAACCGTGCAATCAAAGAATATTTATCAGACGATAAGTTCAAGGAGAATATAGACAAGTCTAATGTCTATCCAAACAACAATAAGTATTAATATTGACTTTACTACTATATTTCCCTAAATTAATTGGGTGAGATATAAAATATTATTATTATCCGATGACATACGGAAACATACGGGTGTATCCAATATATCTAAGCAGATTATAGTAAATACGTGTGATGAAATTGATTGGATACAAATTTCATGTGGTGCTAATAAAAATATAAATGAAATAATAGACGTATCTGACTCAATACATAAGTTAACAGGAAAAAAAGGATTAGTTAAGTTGTATCCAACCACTCAGTATGGAAATTCAGTTATTCTTAGAGAAGTAATTAGAAAAGAAAACCCAAATGCCATATTACATATCACTGACCCACACAGATGGATGTGGTTGTATGAAATGGAGCATGAACTTAGACTATCAATTCCAATATTATATTATCATGTGTGGGATAATACTCCGTATCCGTATTTCTTAAAGGATATATATAAAAGCTGTGACTGGATTGGGTGTGCTAGTAAACTCACCTATGAATGTGTTAAAAATGTTGTGAATGAACACAAAGCAGTTGAATATATACCCCACGGAGTTGATACCAATATATTTAAAAAACTAGACACGAATGTTTCAGAAAAGCACAGAAAGGGGTTTTTGGGAAAAAATTACAAGTTTGTTGTGCTAGTGAATAATGCAAATATTAAAAGAAAAGAACTACCATCAGTTATAGAATCTTTTGATAAGTTTTCCAAGAAACTATCGGCTAACGAGCAAACAGACATAGTCTTACTATTACATACAAATCCAGAAAACAAACTAGGAACTAATTTAAATACACTTGTAGATGATTGTTATTCACACCTTAACATTAAATTTTCTGTGGAATCCGTAAATGAAACATGGTTGAATTATATATACAATTTGTCAAGTGTAACAATCAATATCGCATCCAATGAAGGTTTTGGTATCACCACCCTTGAATCTCTTGCAACGTGTACACCCATTATTGTAAATAAAACTGGTGGATTACAAGACCAGTATTTGGATTCATGTGGTATTGCCTTACAACCAAAAGTTAGAAATTTGGTAGGAAGTCAAAAAACACCATATCTGTATTCCGATATATGCTCAACAGATGAAGTTGCAGAGGCACTATATACTATATATAAAAATCAAGAAGACTATATAGACCCAAAAAAATATGAATCATTTATTGCGGGTAGTATGTTTCGTTCTGAGCAAATGTGTGTGAGTATCAAAAGATCATTAATTCAAACTATACAGAATTTTGTGAAACGAGCAAGATATAAAATTGGGCAAGTAAAATGAAGAATGAATATGTTGTAGTATACGAAGCACCCATACATTCATTGTCAGGATATGGATATAACTCAAGGGAAGTTGCAAATTATTTAATAGATATCTTTGCAAATAATCTTTTAATAGTTGAAACTCATTGGGGTAATAATCAATCGTATTCGGATGTAGGTAAGTCAATCTATTCAAAATACATAAATAAACAAGTCAGTGAAGGTATTCCAATTGAATTATTCATACAAGTTTCACTTCCGACTGAATTTAAAAAAGTAGGAAACAGAAATGTAGGAATTACTGCTTTAGTTGAAAGTACAATATGTTCAAAAGAATTCGTAAACGGATGTAATACAATGGACTTAGTGATACTACCATCAGAATTTAGTAAACAGGTTTTGAAAAACAGTGCAAAAAAGCACAATATAAAACTCACGTGCAAAATAGAGGTAATAAACCAAACCACAATCACCAATGAAACCGACAATACATTGAATTTAGATTTTATAGACAATGATTTTTGTTTTTTGTTTAATGGAAAGTGGGATACAGAAACATCACAGAAAAACGAAAGAAAAAATGTAGAATCATTACTGCGTTCATTTATTTCTGCGTTTTATGGCAAAGATGAAAAACCTGCACTTGTATTGAAAGTCCACAACAAGAATTATAGCATATTAGACTACGAACGGATTAAAAATAAAATAAAGTCATTATTGGAAACAATCGATGACCACGAAAAATCTCCATCTATTTACATAATACACGGAGATTTATCAGACACAGAGATAAACAAATTGTATGCACACAAAAAAATAAAATGCTATGTATCGTGTTCACGTGGTGAAGGCTTTGGAAGGCCTGTTTTAGAAGCAAGTTTACAAAAATGCCCAATTATAGTTTCTAATTATGGAGGGCATCTTGATATAGTAACAGACGAAAAGAATTTTATATCAGGAACAAATAAGCAGATAACAAATACAAAAATAGGAATGAATTCGGAATCAGAATGGTTTGAGTGTTCAGATGTAGTAATTAGAAAAAAACTCATTGATGTCTATGATAATTATATGACTTATACAGAACTTGCAGAGGAATTATACACAACTAATATTAATAAATTTGATAAAGATATAATTTTAAATCAATATAAAGAAGTGCTGAGTTCATATATATACACTCTATAAGAGATGTATAATTTATGAGCTATTATAATTTTTATTTGCAGAGATTAGTCGGAGGACACATACCATATACACGACATAGATTGTCACCTGGCCAAATCGTTTCGTTCAGATACCAAGACGAAAAAAAAAGTCGTAAACTTCCACGGATGGTACTAGTATTAAACAGAATAAACTTGGGTGGAAAAGGACCAATGGTACATGGAATAACTTTAGAAAACGTACCTTATGGTGCTTTATACAAGTTTCTAAAAAAAGTAATAGTTTATGATACAATCGACTTGATAAAAAGAAAATACGAACTAAAAGGACCATTTAGTGAAATAATAGAAAGACCAAAGTCATTTTACAAAACCTATGTAAAACCAAATTTAATGGAATATGATTGCTATCGTACATACAAGTTAGTTTCAATGAAACAAGTGAAAGTGTGGATGTTAAATTGGAAAAAACTTAATGTTTATTCATCTTCGGTTAGTGATGTCGCAATAATAGATAAAAACGATAAATTATCGGATATACTAACTGAACGTAAAATTTTAGAAAAAAACCTTGGTGTTAGTTTGAGCAATATAAGAAACATAAGTACAGGAAAACTTAAAGAAGTAATAAGAGATAGATTTTCCACAGAAGAAAACTTCATTAAAATACTTGAAAATTTAGAGAAATTTGTCGACGAAAATCCAGACGATATAGACAAAAAAATATAATAGTATGTTCCCCTCGATAAGCTATGCAATCACAACTCATAATGAATCAATTAAAAATCTAATTGATTTACTTTCTAAGTATAAGACTGATCACGATGAAATTGTAATTTTGGACGATTACTCAACAAATCGTGAAACAAAATCTAATATATTGCGAGCAGATGTACTTGTATATAAAAAACTAATTAATGATTATGCTTGTCATAAAAATATATTGTTTGAGTTTTGCACGAAAGATTATATATTCCAACTGGATGGAGATGAACTTCCCACCGAACAATTGCTTAAAAACATAAAAAATATAATTTCCAAACATAAACATATTGATTTATTTTTTATACCAAGAGAAAACTACTTTAACGATGTAGACTTTGATCAAATCAAAGAAAAGGGATTTGTATCTGATGATAAACTAAGAGTTGGTTATCCTGATTACCAAGGTCGT
>MDTG01376433.1_pt1 | contig 13978 bp, 11 predicted proteins | sample 811421 | NCBI WGS metagenome assembly MDTG01 (sample SAMN05326645, study PRJNA326480) | marine metagenome | isolation source: seawater | place: Pacific Ocean: South East | collected 2011 | reverse complement strand
CTTGTTTGGACGCGGGTTCGATTCCCGCCGACTCCACCACTATCTTCCACTATCTTCCGCTATTTATATACAAATAGCGGAAAATCAATTACTTAACGATTTTACTATACCTCATATTCCTATATAAATAGGTAGTATTGTGAGGTATTTCAGGCAACCCTGGAGGCAACCAGGAGCCAAATATTAATTTTTAAATCGTTAATCATGAATTTTAAACTTAAAAATCCAAAAGGTGATAAAGATTCACTAATCTTATTCTACACAAATCTTCCCTCTGGAGAACGTTTTGTGTATTCCACATCTGAGAAAATACACCCCAACAACTGGGACAGATCGAATCAAAGACCAATTAAATCAAGATCACCCATAGATCAGGCATTAAGATCATCTGTAGAGCTTAAACTCAATAGATATAAAGAATACTTCCAAACGGTAAAATATGATCTTTTAGCACAAGAGCTAGAGCAAAATAAAATCAATTACAGAAAAAAATTTGATAAAAAGTTCAAAAACGTTGTATCAAGGGAGGGTTTTTGGGATCATTACGATAAATTTTGTGAGATCAATTCGGTGTCTAATAATTGGGGTAAGGCTACTTGTAAAAGGTATATAAACCTTAAAAATCATCTAACTGAATTTGAGGCTTTAAATGGGAAAATATTCTTTGAATCCATTGATCTATCGTGGCACTCAAAATTTAAATCATTTTGTGAGGGAAAAGGACACCAGGTGAATACCTATGGAAGAAATTTAGGTCTTTTAAAGACATTTTTAAACTATTCATATCAGGAAGGGTTTACCTCTAAAGACACTTTTAAAAAATTTAAAGTAACCCGTGAGATCACACCACAGCAAACCCTTACAATGGATGAGGTTAAAAAGCTGTATGAATTTCAATTTCCCAGTGCTAGACTAGAGAGGACAAGAGATTTATTTGTCCTAAGTTGTCTTATTGGGATGAGATATAGTGATTTCAAAAGAATTAAGAAGGAAAATATTGAGGACGGATGGATACGAATAAGAGAGGTAAAAGATAAATCAAAGATTTTAAATGTTCCTCTGACTCCTTGGGCAATAAATATTATTGAAAAATACAATTTTAGCCTACCTGTAATTTCAGAGCAAAAATTTAGAGACTACATTAAAGAAATTGCGATTATGGCAGGATTTGATCAAAAATTAATTGTTACAAAGAGAATAGGAAATAAAACTCTGGATAAGATTGTAAAACGGGGAGAATTATTCTCAACCCACACTGCAAGAAGGACATTTATAACCATTATGAAAAATAAAAAAGTACCTGATAAGGCCATAATGAAAATTACAGGACATAAATCCCAAAGCTCTTTCAACAGCTACTACCGTCCCAGTGATAATCAGTTATCCGGTTTTATGAATTCAGTATGGTCTGAATAGTTAGATATTTATTAACTGAATTGTTGAAAACAAAATATCTACAAACCCTTGTTCATATTGAAAATAGTAATGAATTTTGTATATAATGATAACTAGTAATAAAAATACCGATACTCTGGACAAAAAATTGGATACGATTCTTAAGACACAAGAACAATGTCTTGAATATTTGAAGTTTCTTTATTCTGATAATAATGAAATTATGTCAGGGTTAAAAAAGATTGAGTCTACCACTTTGACTACAAGGCAAAAAATATTAAGTAAACCTGAATATTATTCAGTGGGTGAGATTGCCCTTAAGGAGGGAGTCTGTGAAAGAACTATTAGGGAAAAGATCAAAAAAGGACATTTAAAAGCCTACAAAAGCCCTGGGGAAAGGTCTTACCGTATTCCATGTGATGAATATCATAAATCTCAAACTGAGGTTTTTAAAATTTAATTCTTTCAAAATCTAAGTTAATTACAACTGCAAAAAGATAACCACTACCCTATCTTATAAATTTACACAAGGGTTTTTCTCATAAATTTTACTTTTATATGGCTGCTGTAGAGATTAATAAAAAACAGTAGTTAGTACCATTATTGTGCAATTCAAAAAAATTCATTTTTGATCGATTTTGGTTGATTTTTGCCAATTTTTGATCATTTTTAGCACTTTTTTAGTGATTTTTGATCATTTTTGATCATTTTTGGATTTTAGGTTATATATAAAAATAGACCTAAAGATTCATTAGAAAAAGTTGATTTTTAAACCTATCCCCTTTTACTTTCATAACAAATTGTATTGAGCCATCTAAATAAACGTATGATGGGTAAATAATGAATCAGGGGTACTAACAAGATTAACGTCAAGCTTTAACGATCTCTCAAGTTTTGAGCTTGCGTTATGAATCCTCAATGAAATTTGCCAACCTTGATTTAGAGTAACTATTAAAGTTGTTTTAGTATTTTCCTTGAAATCAATATTAATAATTTTTGAAGGTAACTTAAGCTTGCTTAAAGTATGTTTGGGCTTTGTATTTCTACATTTTTTACCTAAAGTGTTGTTTATATTAAATGCTTGAATTTCTACTTTATTTCGTGAATTAATTACTTTGTAGAAATCTTCCTTACCGATTAAATATTTTATAAACATAGATGAAATTTGAGTCGAATTTTTGCTGTGAAGTCTATACAATTCGTCTTTAAAAGCAATTAAAATAGGTTCGTAAACTTCAACATCTATATTTGGAAATTCATCCTTCCATTTTAAAGTTTTGTCCTTATTCTGTTTATATTCAATGATCTCAAATATGCCTTTAATGTCGTCAAAATATTTTTTTGTATTCTCTAATTCAAACCAAACACTGCCAAAATTATATTTCTTTGATAGTCTTGGATGTTTTACGGCTTTATGATTATTCTTAGCCGAAATGCCGACTTCCCATTTATCGCCCCGAATGAAAACTAAATCCCTAACATCTCCTTTTTGTCCCTGTGAGTCTTTTTGAAGATAAAGTGTTAGCTTATTTGAATCATCACAACCTAAGATATTTGGCTCAAGGTCAACTAAAAATTCAAATGCTTTTAGTGATGATGACTGAAAAGATTTAATTAGTTTTTTATCCGTAATACTCTGGAAACAATCTTGAGCCTTGTAGTATTCATTACTTTTATCAATCGTCACTTCTGTTTTACTTTTAAGTCTATCATAAAAACACTCAATTAGAGAGAATTCAAAAGCTTTTCCATTTATCGTTTGACTTGCCATTTTAAAATATATCTGCTTTAATTTTTTTTGCTATTGAGTATGATAAATTAACCGGGACAGCATTTCCTATCATTTTATAACCATTAAGAACATTATCGTAATAAAAATTGAAGTCATCAGGAAAAGTTTGAATTCTTGCACATTCCCTTACTGAGAGTCTACGATATAAATTAATATTAGATGGATCAAAAATACGCTTATCCTTCTCAATTAATATCATTTTAGGAGCTTGTGGGTGCAAAGGGGCGTGTCTTCCTCCTGCTTGAATAGTATAGGATTGTTCATCCCAGTTTCTAACTCTATTTCTTGACATGTAAATTGGAGAATAATCAATATTCAAGTATTCATGATTTGGTATTGAGCACAAACCTTTATTTGAACCATATTTATTGCAAGCTTCTATGGCCGTTTCCTTTAAATCATAAATAGCATCTTTAAGACATATTTGTTTTTTGGATTCTTTTGGGAATGTAAAGTGTTCACCTAAGTCTTTTCTATAACCAACAAAAAAAACTCGTTTTCTGTCTTGTGGCACATCATAATTTTTTGCATTTAATAGCTCGAAACTTAAATTATATCCATTACCAGCATTCTCAAACAATTCTTTAATATTTCTTAATGCATGTAAGTTCTTTTCTGTAAGCATTCCTGCTACATTTTCTGCCAAAAAAAACTTTGGTTTCTTGTCATCAATAACTCTAATAAAGTCGTAAAACAATCTTCCCCTAGAGTCATTTATACCTCTTTTTGCACCTGCAGCACTCCAACTCTGACATGGAGGACCTCCAATAATTCCATCGCATTCAGGGATTTCTTCAGAAGGAATGTCTGTGATACTTCTCTTATCAAGGTAAGTACAATGGTGATTTTTTTCAAAAGTTTCCCAAATCGTTTTATCATATTCATTTGCCCAAACAACCTCAAAACTAGCTTTCTTGAAGCCTAAGTCTAACCCTCCGGCACCAGAAAAAAATGATACAAGCTTCATTCACATTTTTTGTTTAATTTGAAAGAAATTTTGATAAATATAACACTATGAGCTTTGAGAAAGAAATATCTAATATTGTAAAATTAGGATCAAATAGAACATATCCATTATTCTATGAAAACAAAATGCAAGATATGGATGTATACGATATACCAACATCATATCTAAAACTTAATCCTGTAAATACTAGAATTCTTAGTAAAAGACTTGAGTTAGAATCCCAAAATGAAAAGGAGTTAAATGACCTTGAAATTCAAGAAAAAATAGAATTCTGGATCTGGAATAGTGATATAAATAAAAATAAAAAAACTAAAGAAGATATTGAAGTGAAGTCTCAAGAGAAGCCTGCAGTGGTAACTAGAGATGGACTAGTTGTAAGCGGAAACAGGAGGTTGACTATCATCAGAAGAATAAACAAAGAGAAAGGAAGAGACATAAAATTAAAATGCATTGTACTTTCTATAACCTACGCTGATAGTAAGCAAAGTGAAATAGACATAAGAAGATTAGAGTATAGTCTTCAAACAGGTGAAGATGAAAAGGTTAACTATGATCCGATAGAAAAACACCTTTCAGCTAATAACTATTTAGAAAAATATATTGAAAAAGACGTGATCACAAGAGATCAAGCGGCTAACGATTTAAACTACGATTCAGTAGCAGAATTCAATAAAAGTGCTGGAATTGGAAAAATTATGAATGAATATTTAAAATATCACGGATATGAAAAAAAATACAGTAGACTATATGGGAAAACAGAACTAATAGAAAAACTTTACACAACATACAATGCGAATAAATCAAGTAATAGAAGTTGGGATGCATCTGAAGCAGATATTGAAGAATTCAAGCTTATAGGTTTTGATTTGATTAGATGGATATATAACTCAGATAAAGAAATTTCAAAAGAATGGAGTGATGCCAGAGCAATAAGGGAGCTCTATTTCACTAATTCAAGAACAAAGAATACAGTTTTTTCAAATAGATCTGTTTTTGAATCTTTAAGAGAGGAACACGAAGAATTAGCTGATTTGATAGATGAAAAGGACAAATCACTTAATGATATTAAACTAGAATATAATATTTCAGAGGAAGCTGCTGCAGAAAAGAAAGATAAAATTTTTGCAAATGACATTGATATTTCGAATAAAATTAAAGGAATGCTTGGAAAAGCTTCAAATCAAATTAATGACCGACAAAAATCAAGAGAACCAGAAAAATATCTAATGGAAGCTTACGAGAAGTTAAAAAATATAATAAAGGATAAACATGAGTTTGAAAATAACCCAAGAAACATAGAATTCAACTCAGATATGATTGACATTCTTCAATCCGAAAACCAGAGAAGAAAAAATTTAGAACTGGCAAATTATATTAGAAAAATTGGTGATGAACTTAAAAATATGTTAGAGTGATTTTAACATTTGAAATTAATAATAGTAAAATAGTTTGTAAGGGAGATTATGATCTGTTAATGAAAAACAGAAATAAGGTTAAACTTACCAGTTATGGTTATAAATTAAAGTTAACAAAAGATAGTCTGCTAATATCACATGAAGATTTCCCAGCTGATGAATCATTCCACAGCTTTTATAAACTAATTAAGAAATCCTTTGAGAAAAAAGCCGAAATTAATTTTGGCAAAGACCTCAGTGATAAAGTTGAAAATGAAATTAATGAGGAGGAGGCGTTTATAAAATTCAAAGATAAAGCAAAAGAAATTTGGTATGGTGAAGTTGATAGAGACGAATTAAACGAATTTGCTAATGTTTTAAAAAATCAGCTGACTCGAAGACTCTATGATCTTCAATTAAAATCTGCATATCATTTAGCTATATCACAAAACTCATGTAATTTTTCAGTCCCTGGTGCTGGAAAAACATCTATCGTCTATGGTGCATACGCTTACTTAAAAAATACAAATGATATAAAGAAACGTGTAAATAAACTTATCGTATTTGGACCTCCTTCTTCATTTGATGCATGGGAAGACGAATACAATGAGTGCTTTGGGAAGACAACAAAAATATTTAGAATTAATGGGGAAGTGTCTTTTAGAAAAAAATATGAGGTATTATCTGGAGTTACAATAGACGAACCTGAGATTATCCTTCTAACCTACAATAGTATAATTAATTTAAAAGAACTACTTATTGATTACTTAGAGAGAAACGATGTAATGCTTGTATGTGATGAAGCTCATAGGATTAAAAGAGTTGATGGACAGTGGGCAGTAAGAATGATAGAAATTGCACCAAAAGCAAAATCAAGAGTTATACTTACAGGAACTCCTTGCCCAAATGGCTATGAAGATCTCTATAATTTATTCAGATTTATTTATCCAAATAGAAATGTTACTGGATATCATTACGAAAGATTGAAAGAGTTAACAGAAAGACCAATAAGTTATGAAGTTGAAGACGTTATAAATAATTTAAAAAGATACTTTGTAAGAATAAATAAAGAAGATTTAAATCTTCCCGAATTTAAAGATCATGATATAATTGAAAATACACTTTCCACTTTTGAATCTGAAGTTTATTTTAAATTTCAAGAAGCTCTTGGTAATGAGAATTCTGATTTACACAAGATGACAATATTAACCAGAATGTGGCAGGCATCTTCAAATCTAAGATTAATTAGAAATGGAATAATTGGTGATGATGAGTTTGATAACCTGGTAAATCTTGAATACAAAAGTCTTCTCGGAGAAGAGTTGTACGATAGACTAATGAATCTCCGCGGTTATATCCCTACAAAGTTTTATAATATTCTTGAAATAGTTAAAAAGTTGAAAAGTGAAAATAAAAGAGTAATAATCTGGGGGTATTTCACTGATAGCATAAAACAACTAAATAGCTTTCTTGGAAAAAATGGTTTAATTGGCGATTTTATTATAGGTGATACTCCAAACATTAATGATGAATATGGTTCAGAAGCTAACGAAATCTCTAGATCAACAAAAGTCAATATCTTTAAAGATGAAAATTCTGAAGTAGATTACCTAATAACTAACCCAAAAATATTAGGAGAGTCTGTTTCACTTCACAAAATTTGCCATGACTCATTGTATTTTGAAAAAAGCTGGGAGTTAGCTCCATACGCTCAATCTCGTGATAGAATCCATAGAGTTTGGCTTGACGAAAATCAGAATCAAAAAGACTACAAAACGAATTACTATCATGTGGTCAGCTGGGACACAATTGATAGAAATATTCATCAAAAAATTAACCGAAAGTTTCAAAGGATGTTAGAGACAATTAACCAGGAGATTCCTTTCTTTAATGAAAACATTGAAAAAGATAAGGTTGAAATTATTAGAGAAATATTAGCCAATTACAAAAGCTGACCCTTTTCAGAGATTTTTAAAATTATTTTTATTCAATTTAGATTGGTGAGAAGGAAAAATTGCTAAAAATAAAATTCAAAGTATAGATAAATCTTGTCACACAGAGAAAAAATACTAAATAGCTTAAAAAAGCACGGTAAAGTCATCCAGGTAATTGTATTAGATGACATTCCAACAACAGACTACATATACACCGTTGTTAATGGAGATAATATTCTGCAGATAGGAAGCTCTGGACCAAAAGGCAGAGGACGTCTCAAGAAAGTTTATAGGGGGAGTACTGTTAGTAAACACAATAAGGCCTTTATATGTGGTTTATACCCCTTTATTGTGGGCTCTGATAACGAGTATTATGCAATTGCTTTAACTAATGGGGAAGACAAATTAAAAATTGAAAGGGCTGTTCACAATGACATGGGAATCACAACAAACGTTAAGGCCGCTACTTTTATTGATGATATAACAAATGAGGGCATTCCTAAATTTCATCTGTTTCTTTGGGAAAGATTCAAGGAACATAATACGTATAGAAAAATGGATCAAATCGAAAAACTTATGGCACTTGAGCTATATGAGTTAGTCACCTTTGGCACAAGCCGAATCACTCGTTCTAGCGGTAAATTTACATCAAGTCATCAGGCTGACAATCTTGAAGGAAATATTTTAATGTGCTTAAATAAGCTTTACCTTTCAACCATCTGGCTAAAAATGTGCAACAACTACTTTCGATATGGTAAACACTCCATTTCTAATACCAACTTTCAGACGGTAAAAGAAAAATACCAGTATCAAGAGTACGGTGCTCCATTTTTAGTGTTTGGTGAATCAAGAAAAATATAATTATTAAATCATATGCTATGAGAGATAATACTGTAAAATGCCCCAGCTGTAAAAAAATTTTTAAAGTAGATGATTCTGTGTATACAGATATTGTTAAACAAGTACGTGATCAGCAATTTCAAGATGAATTAAGCAAACGTTTAGAGACATTCAATAGCGAAAAACAATCAGCACTTAAACTCAAAGAAGCTGAATTAAAAAATCTATTTCAAGAGCAATTATCCATAAAAAATTCAAAGATCAAAGATTTGGAATCAACAATCAATCAATCAGATACTGAAAAAGAGTTAGCTCTTGCCAATGCAATTAAAGATATTGAGAAAGAAAGAGATCAATTGATTAATGATTTAAAAGCTAAGGACACCGAAATAGAGCTCAATAAAAAATCTCTTCAGCATGATTTTCAGAGAGAGCTAGAACATGTTACTAAAGATATTCAGTTAAAAAATGAAGAAATTGAACGCTTAAAAGATTTTAAACAGAAATTATCTACCAAAATGATTGGAGAAACATTAGAACAACATTGTGAATCAGAGTTCAATAAGTTAAGATCTACTGCCTTTCAGAATGCCTATTTTGAAAAAGATAATGATGCATCAGGTGGTACCAAAGGAGATTATATCTTTATAGAAAATGATGCTAGCGATAATGAAATCATTTCCATCATGTTTGAAATGAAAAATGAAGGAGATGAAACTGCTTCCAAAAAGAAAAACGAAGATTTCTTTGCAAAATTAGATAAAGACAGAAGAGAAAAAGGCTGTGAATATGCTGTATTAGTTACTCTTTTAGAAGCTGATAATGAGTTTTATAATACTGGGATTGTTGATGTTTCTCACAAATACGATAAGATGTACGTGATAAGACCACAATTTTTTATCCCTATTATAAGCTTATTGCGTAATGCCGGTATGAAGTCTTTAAAGTATAAAGCAGATTTAGCCGTGATACGAAATCAAAATATAGATATAACTAATTTTGAAGATAAGATAAACGAATTTAAAACAGGTTTTGCTAAAAACTATGATCTGGCAAGTCGTAAATTTATAACTGCCATTAGTGAAATTGACAAAACAATCTCTCATTTGGAGAAAACAAAAGCTGCGTTATTATCCTCCGAAAACAACTTGCGGTTGGCAAACAATAAAGCCGAAGATTTAACTATTAAAAAGTTGACATATAACAACCCAACAATGAAAGAGAAGTTTAATGATTTGAAAAAATAGATTTTTGCATGATTTTACTTCTATTGGTGTAAAAGAAAATTATTCAAAAGCTCTTAAAAGTTGATTTTTTGTGAAGTTTGATAATGATTTTTGGATTGCAATCATAGAGTCATCTGCATAATTATCCAACCCCCTCTCACCACTTGTTAATATTGAAACATAATTTTTGATCCTCATTTTTACTGAGCTTTGTGTTGTTCCAATTTCCTTTGAAATTGTTTTAATTAACTCACCCCATTCACATGTTTTATATTTATTCATCACTTCATTGATTACATAAATATCGTCATCTACAGTCCAATTTTTATTCTTCATTTTATATATTATTGATCACTTTTTTTTATTAAAATATCAAAAGAATCTTCATTTGTAATATACCCTGAAATCAAAACTTGACGCATAACCATTAACACTGTCAACAGCCCAGATAATTCCTTTATCAATTTTAATTGATAGAAACTGTCTAAAAATCTCACTGTGGTCCTCATTCCATGGAAACTGGGAGCCAAAATGTTCAATTTCATAAGTAATTTGGTCTGTAACTTGTTCGTTGTAATCTTTTATAAAACCATTACATGACGGGTAGGAGTTACCGTAATGATTGCAATCAAACAAATATTCTTCAAGACTCTGTAATAAAAAGTCTTTATTTTTACATAACCCCTCTGCTGTTATTTTAAATGGGCAATAAAATGTATTCTTGTTAATATTAAATTGAGATCCACCATTGATAGGTATACTACCCCCATGTCCGTCAATTAAAAACTTTTCATAGTATTCATCTTCATTAATTATTTCCTCTATTGTAAGCTTTGAGTAATCTAGTTCTGATTCTCTGGAGTTAAATTGAACATAGCCTTCAGTGTCCCAGCATATTTTTATGATGACCATCGTTTCTTTGGTCTTCAATATTTTTATAAGTTCTTCAAATGCGGTAGTTGATAAATCTACTCGTTTTTTTTCATCCACTTTAATATAGTCCATATTCATACTCTAAAGCCAAAAACAAATTATGGTAGATGATACTATCCTAAATGCCATTTATTTTTTAATTTTTCTTATTAAAATATTTTCAGGAAATATATTTTTGTCTTTAATTTTTGGACAATCCTGAATTATAATCTTCTCAAGCTTTTTGCAATTTAATAAAAACTTCAAGCTCTCTAATTTTGAGTAATTAACTAATGTTATCTCTTTAAGATTTTCAAACTTAAAATCTGGAAATTTATTGGTAGAGTAAGACCCACAGTCCTCAGTTTCAATACCCCATCTTTCAGTATCAGGATTCCTTACTTGAAGTGTCTCAGGATATTTTGCATATAAAACGATTTTACTAATATTTAGGCGTTTAATGGTTTTATCAATCCCCTCTTGATAAGGCACAAGGTTGATAAGAGAAATTATTACATAATCTAGGTATGGCTGTGCTGGACCAGATCCGGAGAGAATACTGGATCTAATCAATCCCCCTTCATCATCAATTTTAATTCCACTTAAAAAATGTTCATAAACTTTAGGATCATTGATTGATTTAATTAATTCTAAACCTTCTTGAATGAGAATATAATCTCTACTAAGAAAAAACTTCTTTAGTCTTGAAACTTGTTTTTTTTGAGTCGAATCAAGGCTCGACAATGTATTTTTTTTTGATAAACTTTTTTTATCATATACTTTCATAAAGGCCTTGGCCCCTTTGAATATATTTTTATTTTTCGCTTTAAAAAAATTTGCCCAACTAGAAATATCTTGACAAAAGCATTCTGCATTAGTAAACATCTCAGACATATCAGTTACATTATTGAAATTCAATTCATTTATTGGCTGATTAAAGATCTTTGCATTGTAGAACATTTTATTCAACTTAATGGCTTTGCTTAAATCCCAATTACCAATTGGTTGATTGAATGAAGTTGCATTTCTAAAAATCCCTCTAAAATCTTTCACTTTACTTGTATTTAAATCATTAACTGGTTTATTAAACGATTTGGCTCCATCAAATAAAAAATGAGCCTTTAATAGGTTCTCAGTATTCCAGTTATTTATATTATGATTAAATGATGGTGCATCTTGAAACATTCCTGTCATATCTTTTACATTAGAAACATTCCAAACTCCAATTGGTTGATTGAAGGAAGATGCTCCTCTAAACATATATTTCATGTTGGTTACTCTACTAACATCCCAATTGGATATATTATCATTAAAATATTGTTGAACTGGAATTTTATTGTCATTGTCATTGTCACGTCCAATAAATCGTTCACTATCAAATAATGATGACATGTTAGTGACCTTACTTACGTCCCAAGTTCCAATATCACCGTATTTTTTAAGTGCAGATGTTTTGTCAAGTATCCATTCATCTACTGCAGGTTTTAAAGTAGAATTTTTAAAAGCACCCTCAAATATTAATGTAGGCTTTCTCTCTTGTGATTCAAATGAAAAATTAATATTAAAGAGTGTTGCAAGCCAAAACATCTTTTCCCATTCATCTTTCTGAATTGACCATGATTTAAGTGATTGATTAAATCTGAACGCTTGAGAGAACATATGATACTTTTCTTTTACATTCGAAACATTCCAACCTCCAATTGGTTGATTGAAGGAAGATGCTCCATCAAACATATATTTCATGTTTGTAACTCTTCCAACATCCCATCCTCCAATATCTTGATTGAATGATGATGCTCCATAAAACATAGAGTCCATGTTTGTGACTCTTCCAACATCCCATTTGCTAATATCTTCGTTGAACTCGACAGCATAACAAAATAATTTAGACATGTTAGTGACCCTACTGACGTCCCAACTTTCAATGTCACCATAAGTTTTTGTAGCTTCTTTGGGGTTAATTTTATAATCATTAACTGCCTTTCTTATATTATTATTATTAAAAGTTCTACCTACAAAATTGATATTCCAGTTTTTGTATGTTTTATTTTTTGAAAGGGCTGTATTTGGAAAAATTTTGATCACTGCTTCATTAAGGCTAATCGCATCACCATGTGAAATAAATAACCAATCTGAGAGATCTTGGTCGAAGGAAATAGCTCCATCAAACATTTCATTCATGCTCCACACATATGAAATATCCCATTTACTGATATCTTGATTGAATGAAGTGGCTTCATGAAACATTTGTCCAATATACTCCACATGGCTCACATCCCATCCTCCAATATCTTGATTGAATGAAGTGGCTCCCTTAAACATCCCATTCATACCCACTACTTTGCTCACATCCCAGCTTCCAATATCTTGATTGAATGATGATGCATCTTGAAACATTCCTGTCATATCTTTTACATTAGAAACATTCCAAACTCCAACTGGTTGATTGAATGAAGTGGCTCCCCCAAACATCCGATTCATATTTGTTACACTTGAAACATCCCATCCTCCAATATCTTGATTGAATGATTCTGCCCCATCAAACATCCGTTGCATACGTTCTACTTTACTAACATCCCAGCTTCCAATATCATCATTAAAATCCTTTGCCAATTCAAATAAACTATCCATATTATTAACCTTAGAAGTGTCCCAAGATGATATATGTCCATATTTAGCCTCAGTCTTTGCTGGATCCACTAGCCATTGCTTGACTGCTTCTTGTATTAGCTCGTTGTCAAAGGCTTTAAGACTTCCATCCTCATCCCAGAGAGTTCTTTCCAAAATCTCATCATCTTCGTATGTTCCCTGACAAGATAAGGCCCCATTTGCATGCCATTCAAAAAACTCACCTTGAAAGGACCCATTTATAACTGTTACACTTCTGGACTTAGTCCCATTGTCATGGTATGATACAACATTTCCATCATTTTGGATATCGTTTGTAAATTTTAATTCATTCTTTAATTGACCGTTTTCATGATAATTTTTATATGTGCCGTGAATTTTACCTTCATTGTTAACCTGGTACTCCCGTTTTATGTTGCCGTTATCATAGTAGATTTTTTTAGTTTCCATACCAATTTATTATCAAAACATGAATGTATTTTTTTTGTTAATTATAAAATTAATTTAACCAAAGTAATCTATTTACTCCTCTTTTGAATACCCAACTATATTTCCATATTGATCTGTGTGGGTTGTTTCTTTGGAGTATCCGTAGTCTTTTGTAGTACTATAACCTATTATACCTCCAAACTGATCCGTGTGGGTTGTTCTCTCATCCAATCCATAGTCATTTGTAGAGCTATATCCCTTTAATGATCCATACTGGTCAGTATGGGTAGTATTATCACCGTGCCCATAATTCCTTGTAGTGCTATACCCAGTAATTTGCCCATACTGGTCCGAGTGAGTTGTTTCCTCTTGAAAACCAAAATCTCTGGTGGTGCTATAACCCGTCTGCATACCATATTCATCAGTATGGTAAATCTGATCATAGTTTGTATACTGTGCAT
>MDTG01340647.1_pt1 | contig 13978 bp, 9 predicted proteins | sample 811421 | NCBI WGS metagenome assembly MDTG01 (sample SAMN05326645, study PRJNA326480) | marine metagenome | isolation source: seawater | place: Pacific Ocean: South East | collected 2011 | reverse complement strand
CATAGAATTAACCATTTTTTCTGTAATAAGAACAGGGGCTTTTTTCCCTGGTATTAAAGCTGTACAAATAACTATATCTTGTTTTGCTATTGTTTCTGAAATTAATTTTTCTTGCTTATCTTTAAATTCATTACTCATTTCTTTAGCGTATCCGCCTTGAGTTTCAGAATTAAGTAATTCATCATCTTCTACCATGATAAACTTTCCTCCAAGACTCTCTACTTGTTCTTTTGTGGCTATACGAACATCAGTTGCTGAAACTACTGCGCCTAATCTTTTAGCTGTTGCTATAGCTTGAAGACCTGCCACACCAACTCCCAAAACCATAACTTTTGCCGGATTCACTCTGCCTGCTGCTGTCATCATCATAGGAAAAGCCTTACCAAATTGCTCTGCTGCATCAATTACACTTCTATATCCAGCTAGATTAGCCTGTGATGACAATACATCCATGCTTTGAGCTCTACTTATTCTTGGAATTAATTCCATACAACATGCTGATATCTTTTTTTTATTTAATGTTTCAAAAAATTTTTGGTTTTCATAAGGATTTAAGATACCAATCAATAAGCACCTTTCTTTAATTTTTTCTAGATCAACTATATTAGGAATTTTTACACACAAACATATGTCTGCTTCTAAGCATTGCTCTCTTGTAACAATAATAGCTCCACTATCAACGTATTGTTGATCAATATATCCAGATTCAATGCCAGCTCCTTTTTCAATCAATATTTCAAGACCTAAACGTTGAAATAATTTTATAGAATCAGGAGTTAAAGCTACCCTTTTTTCATTGCTATCAACTTCATTAAGAGCAGAAATGCGCATAATTGCTTATAGTTATAGCCCAGCCAAATTTAAAGTCTTTTGTTGACGATCGGTAAGTTTTTTTTGACTAAAATTTTCGATTAAATTGTTAAAAATTTGATACCAATTAACCTCAGCTCGCAAATGCAAAAAAACTGAGCCAAGTCCCACAGCCGCCCTATCCATAAAAACAAATTCTTTTGGTGGTTTAACACCACCTAATTTTCTAAGCTCTCTATGAACTTCCGATGCTATTTGAGCGCCATATATACCGCTATCACTATCTTGTATTTTTTGAATCTTATCTTCCATTAAAGGAGAATAAAGAAAGTTAGCCCATTTGTTTAATACTGAAAGCTTTGCTTTAGTTATATCTTCAAATCCCCACTGCTCATAAGCATGTACAGCTTTTGCATTGTCTTTATTTTGAAGAGCGAAATATAAATCAATTACGCCCTGTATGAATTTACTATTGAATATTCTCATACATCCAAAATCATAAAGGTTAATACTTGAATCTTCTTGTATTGAGTAGTTTCCTAAATGTGGATCACCATGAATAATGCCGTATTCATAAAAAGGTTTATACCATAAATGAAACATATTTTGCGCCAACAAATTACGAGTATGTTTGTTAGCATTTTTATAATTTAAAATTGGTTTTCCTTCCAGCCAACTCATTGTCAATAATCTTTTTGAAGACATATGTTTATATGTTTCTGGAATATTAACAAAATTCGATTTAGAAAAAATATTTCTAAAAACAATCATTAGTTTTCTTTCTCTTTCATAGTCTAATTCTTCTTTTAAACGTTGGGTTATCTCCTTATATACTTCTTCAGTTTTTATTGCTTTGTTGTAACTTTGATAAATAGAAAATATCATTTTAAGTTGAGATAGATCTGCACTAACTGCTGATGCCATATCAGGGTACTGTAACTTACATGCTACAATTTTACCATTTGTTAAAATAGCCTTATGAACTTGCCCTAAGGACGCAGCTCTTGTTGCTTCTTTATCAAATTCTTTAAATTTTTTTTGCCAATTAATTGATAATTCAGTTGCCATTCTTCTTTTAACAAAAAGCCAGCCCATCGGTGGAGCATTAGATTGAAGATGCATAAGTTCTTTAGCATATTCATCAGGTAGTAAATCTGGTATTGTGGCTGATAATTGAGCTACTTTCATTAAAGGTCCTTTAATACCCCCCAATGCTGATCTAATTTCTGCCGCATGTTTATTTTTATCTATTTTAACCCCTAAATACTTTTGACTTGCTAGTTTAGTAGCTAATTTTCCAACAACGCCACCTACCTTGGCATATCGCTTAAGTTGTTTGTGAAAAGATATGGACTCTTTATCAACCATATAACTTCTAGAGTTCTTCTAATTGATCAATTAAATCTTCTATTAATTTTAAACCTTTATTCCAAAAATTTTTTTTCGATGGATCTAATTTAAAAGGTTTTAATAATTCATTATATTTTTTTGAACCACCGCTTTCTAAAAGATGAATATATTTTTGTTGGAAATTATCAAAGCCATTTTCATAAATCTTATATAAAGAATTTACTAAACAATCTCCAAATGCATAAGCGTAAACATAGAAAGGAGAATGTATAAAATGTGGAATATAAGTCCAATAATATCTATATTCGTAATCAAATTTTATAGATGGGCCTAAACTTCTTTTTTGAACATCTATCCAAATTGAACATATTTGTTCAACGCTAAGTTCAGATTTTTTTCTCATTTCATGAATATTTTTTTCAAACTCATAAAAAGCAATTTGTCTTACTACAGTGTTAAGCATATCCTCAACTTTGTTTGCTAATAAAACTTTTTTTTCTTTTTTGTTTTGAGCGTGTTTTAAAATATTTTTAAAGGTTAGCATTTCACCAAATACGCTTGCTGTTTCTGCAAGAGTTAAAGGAGTATAAGTATTAAAATGACTTTGCTTTCTTCCAGCTAAATATTGATGAACACCATGACCTAACTCATGAGCTAATGTTGCTACATCTCTTGCTTTTCCTTGATAATTAACCAATATAAATGGATGAACATCAGCAACAGTAGAAGCAGCAAATGCTCCTGGTGATTTACCTTCTAAAACTGGAGCATGTATCCATGACTTATCAAAAAATTTTTTTACTATTTCACCAATTTCTGAATTGAATTCAAAATATGCATCTAAAATAATATTTTTTGCTTCATGCCATGAATATTCTTTATTATTTTGAAAAGGTAAAGGAGCATTTCTATCCCAATACATCAATTGTTTTTTTCCATACCACTTTGCTTTCATAGAATAATAACGATGAGATAGTTTTGGGTAAAAATTTACAACAGAATTTGCAAGAGAGTCCACCACTTCATCTTCAACTACATTTGCTAAATTTCTTGAACTAACTGGTTTTGGTAATTTTCTCCATGTATCATTTATTAATTTGTCTTTAGCAAGAGTATTAGTAATTGTTGCAAAAATATTTACATTTTCACCTAAAACTTTGCCTATTGTTTTTGCAGCAGTTTTTCTAGTATGCGAATTATTATCTGAAAGTAAATTAAAAATTTGTGTACTAGATAAATTTTTATTTTTAAATGGAAATTTTAAAGAAGCTATCATATCATCAAAAAGTCTAATCCAAGAACTATGTGAAGTAATACTTTTATCTTGTAATAATTTTTCAGTTTTTAAATCCAATTGATAAGGTTTAAAAGATCTTTTATTGATTATCCAATTTTTATAATTTTGTAAAAATTTATTTTTAAATAATTTTTTTAATTTATTTTCACTAATTTGATTGATTTCTAAATTAAAAAAAATAAGTGATGAAGAATAATTTGTAATCCTTTCTTTAATTTGCTGATAAAAAATTTTATTTTTTTCATGATTAATATTTTCAGTTACAAGTAAATGTGCATAAGAAATCATTTTGTCCATTATTAAATCTAGCTTTTCTAACTGTTTAATTGCTTTATAAAGTCCAGTTGAATCAAGCTTTGAAACCTTTTTAAGGTATTTTTTTTCAAAAGATTTTGTATTTTTACTTAAAAAAATTAAATCTTTTTCTATTTCACTGCTGTTTGGAGAATTATAAAGATCTTTTAAATTCCAAAGTGGAAGATTTTTGTAGTTTTTTAAATGATATAATTGCTTATTTTTTTGATTCATTGTAAGTTAATTAGATATAGTTCTATAATCTAGGCTTTGTAGGGAGGACAAGATATATGTTTGCTAATTTAGAAAAATTTACAAATATTGTTGAACTATTCAATCATCAAGTATCAAAATTAAAGAATAAGCCTTATTTATGGAGCAAAAAAGAGGGAAAATATTCACCTATCTCATGGGAACAAACTAAAAATCAAGTTGAAGCAATTTCAAAAAGTTTACTAAATTTAGGTGTATTAAAAGGTGATAGAGTTGCAATTATATCTGAAAATAGACCAGAATGGCAAATTGCCGATCTTGCAATAATGAATATAGGTGCAATAACTGTTCCTGCTTATACAACTAGTACCCAAAAAGATTATGAATATATCCTTAATCATTGTGAAGCAAGATGCCTTATTGTTTCGTCTGAATTATTAGCAAAAAAAGCATTACCTGCTGCAACAAACTCTACCAAGTGTAAAAATGTTGTTATGATAGATGAATTAATTGAAACAAAAAATGATAATGTTGCTATTTATCAATGGAACAATTTAATTAATGAAAATTTAAATAATGATATTGATCTTAAAAAAAATGCCGAAGATATTGATAGAAAAGATACTGCATGTATTATTTATACTTCTGGAACAGGGGGAAATCCCAAGGGTGTAATGTTGAGTCATGGTTCTATGATGCATAATTGTGCTGGAGCACAGGAACTTTTACTTAACGAAACTTCTCATATCAAGGATATTAGATTTTTATCCTGGTTACCCTTATCTCATTCATATGAACATACACTTCAATACTATAAGATGAGTGTAGGTGGAGAAATATATTATGCTGAAGGAATAGATAAACTTTTGCAAAACATGTCAGAAGCAAAGCCACATATTATGACAGCAGTTCCGAGATTTTACGATTCTTTGTATACTCGAATCTCACAAGGCTTGAAAACTCAAAGCAAAATTAGTCAATTTTTGTTTAATAAAACAATAGAATTAGGAAAGAAAAAATATTTAAATGGAGAATTGAGTGGCTCAGAAAATTTTTTTAACAATTTACTTTCAAAAATTGTTAGAAAGAAGGTGAAAAAAAGATTTGGAGGCAGTTTATTAGCTCTAGTATCTGGAGGAGCTGCACTAAATTTTGAAATTGGATTATACCTCTCAGCCTTAGGATTACCTTTATTACAAGGATATGGTCAAACAGAGACAGGGCCCGTTATAAGTGCTAATCGACCTGAAAAAATAAAATTAGATACGGTTGGACCTCCACTGAAAAATACAAAAGTTAAGATTGCCGAAGATGGTGAAATTTTAGTTTCTGGAGAAAATATGATGAATGGTTATTGGAATGATCCTGAATCTACCAACAAAACTATTATTAATGGTTGGGTGCATACTGGCGATATAGGTGAATTAGATAATGACAATTATCTAAAAATTACAGATAGGAAAAAAGATATAATAGTTAATGCAGGTGGTGATAATATTTCACCAACAAGAATTGAAGAAAAACTTAATATTAATTCAGAGATAGCTCAATCTATGCTTTATGGTGATTTTAAAAATTACCTGGTAGCCATAGTAGTTCCCGATAAAGATTTTATGAAAAAATGGGCTCAAGAAAATAATAAAGACTTTAATATAAGTGAAATTATTAAAGATGAAGATTTTATTAAAATAATTAAAGAAACAGTTGATAGAGTAAATAAAAATGTTTCTGTAATTGAAAATGTTAGAAAATTTTTATTAATAGAGGAAGAGTTTACTGTTGAAAATAACATGATGACTCCAACTTTAAAAGTAAGAAGATTTAAAGTTAAAGAAAAATATCAAGAAAAATTAAATAACTTATATTAATTTTTACCTTTCCATTTTTTAATTTGCTCTTTTGTAGCTTCGGTTTGGTATTTTTTTTTCCATTCACTATAAGGCATGCCATATATTATCTCTCTTGCTTCCTCATAATCAATTGTGAGATTTTTTTTCTCAGCTGCAGAGACATACCATTTCGATAAACAATTTCTACAAAATCCTGATAAATTCATTAAATCTATATTTTGAACATCTTTTCTTTCTTGAAGATGTTTAATTAAGCGCTCTAAAATATCAGCATAAATTTCAATTTTTTGTTTTTGGTCCATTTTGGAATAAATCTATAAATAAATTATCTAAATTACTTACAATCCTAATTATTTTGAATTATATATAAAATTTAATGAAACGTAATAGAAAAGCTAAAATTTTAGCTACATTAGGGCCAAAATCGTCAACATCAGATATAATCGAAAAATTATTCCTTGAGGGAAGTGATATTTTCAGACTAAATTTTTCACACGGGTCAATAGAAGATCATCGCAAGAATTGTGAAATTATTAGAAATTTAGAGAAAAAATATGATCATCCAATCTGCATTTTAGCTGATTTACAAGGTCCAAAATTGCGAGTAGGAGATTTTGTAAATAAAAAAGAATTTTTAAAAAAAGGTCAAAAATTTACTTTTGATTTGGATAATAAACCTGGGAATAATTTAAGAGTATGTTTACCTCACAAAGAAATTTTTGAAAGTCTTTCCGCTAATACCATCATATTAATAAATGATGGTAAAATTAAAATGCAAATTATAGAACAATCTGAAAAAAAATTAATTGCAGAAGTATTAAATGATGGAGAAATTTCTGATAATAAAGGAATCAATATTCCTGATGCTATTCTTCCAATTTCATCATTGACAAGTAAAGATGAAAGCGATCTAAGTAAGGCTTTAGAAATGGGAGTTGATTGGATTGCTCAATCCTTTGTTCAAACTGTAAGTGATGTAAAAAAATTAAGAAAAATGGTTAATAAAAATACTTCTATTATGGCAAAAATAGAAAAACCTTCTGCTGTAAAAAATATAGAAGAAATTACGGAAGAAGCTGATGGAATTATGATTGCGAGAGGCGATTTAGGAGTGGAATTACCTCCTGAAAATGTTCCTTCTATACAAAAGAAAATTATTAATAGGTGCAGAGTTAAAGGGAAACCAGTAGTAGTTGCAACTCAGATGCTTGAAAGTATGATTAATAATTCAACTCCAACTAGAGCTGAAGCTTCAGATGTTGCTAATGCGATTTATGATGGATCTGATGCTGTTATGTTATCTGCTGAATCTGCTATTGGAGAATTCCCTGTTGAAACCGTTACGATAATGAATAAGATAATTGAAAGTGTTGAAAATGACAAAGAAAATTATAATTTATCTTTTGAAAACCAAGTAGACAATCCAGTAAAAATTAATACGACAGATGCCATTACAAGTGCTGCTTTTACTATATCACAAAATTCTGGTTCAAAAGCGATTATAACTTTCTCTGTAAGTGGAAAAACAACATCAAGGATGTCCAGAGAAAGAGCGCCAGTTCAGATAATCGGTATATCACCAAATATTGAAACTGCTAGAAAACTGCAAATAATGTGGGGGGTAAATTCATGTCATACTAAAGATGCTCACGATACAAAAGAAATGGTTAGTATAGCTTGCACTATAACCAAAGAAAAGAATATTGCCAAACCAGGCGATTCAGTTGTTATAACAGCTGGGGTCCCCTTTGGTAATGCTGGTTCAACAAATTTATTAAGAATAGCTAAGATTATTGCAGATAAAGATCTTACCTAAGTTTTCTGCATGCTCTCTCAATACGATCACATGCTTCTATAAGAGTTTTCTCATCAGTTGCATAAGAAAGTCGAAAATAAGGAGATAAACCAAATGCTTCGCCATGAACTCCAGCTACTCCTTCACTTTCAAGTAGATACTTCATTAAATCTTCATCGTTTTTGATAACATCATTTTGAGAAGTTTTTTTTCCTATTAGGCCCTCACAGTTAGGATAAACATAAAATGCTCCACTTGGCATATTACAGGAGAGGCCGTGTATATTATTTATTTTTTCAACAACTAAATTTCTTCTTCTTTTGAATTCTATATTATGTTTTTTTAAAAATTCCTGACTTCCATTTAGAGCTTCAACTGAAGCTGCCATTGTAATTGAAGAAGTAGAGGTAGTACTTTGAGATTGTATTTTATTCATTCCTGCAATAATATCTTTTGGTCCAGCACAATAACCTAGTCTCCAACCTGTCATACAATAAGCTTTAGAAACTCCATTTAATGTAAGGACTCTATCTTTTAATTTTGGTTCAACAGATGCAATGGTATCAAACTTAATCTCATCATAAATAATTTTTTCATATATATCATCAGTCAAAACTAAAACATTTGGATATTTAAGCAATACTTGACTTAAAGATTTTAATTCATCATAGGTATAAACTGATCCAGTTGGATTACTTGGGCTATTTAGGATTAGCCATTTAGTTTTTTTTGTTATATGTTTTTCAAGTTGACTGGCAGTTAATTTGAAGTCTTGTGAAATATCGCATTTAACAAAAATTGGTTTTCCTTCAGCCAGCATCACTATATCAGGATAACTAACCCAATAAGGTGCTGGTATAATTACTTCCTCGTTAGTGTTAAGTGTCGACATTAAAGCATTAAAAATAATATGCTTTCCACCTACTCCCACCATGATCTCTTCAGGTAAGTACTTTATATTATTATCACTCGCAAATTTATTTATTATTGCTTGTTGTAATTCTGGAGTACCTTTGCCTGGCACATACCGTGTTTTACCATCATCCATCGCTTTTTTTGCAGCATTTATAATGTTAGTGGGAGTATTAAAATCAGGTTCGCCTGCCGCTAAAACTAAAACATCTTTTCCTTGAGCGCGCAAAGCATTAGCCTTAACATTAATTGCAACTGTCATCGAAGGCTTAATCCGTTGAAGTCTATTTGCCTGTAGTTTCATAAATTTAATAAATTATATTTTCAATAATAAGACTTATACATGTGCAAATTAAAAAAACAGCAAATATTTTTTTTAAAGAGGATGTTTTAGTTCTAGATGAAAATTTTGCACCAATATTAGCTGTAAAAACACTAGTCAATGATACCAGGAAAACTATCATCAAATTTGCATAACCTAATGAAAAAGGAGGTAGACCATCTATTTTGCTACCTGTCATTGAATAAATTGTAACTCCAGGCAATGCAATAAAAAAACCTAAAACAGCTGAAGTACCTACTGCTTTATGAATAGGTTTAGAAAATGAATTTAAAGTAGGAACGCTAAAGCTTCCTCCACCAATTCCCATCAAAGATGAAAGAAAGCCAATAATACTACTGATAAATAAATTTATAGAATAATTTTTTGGTAAATCATCATTTACAAAAAAATATTTTTTTTGAAAAAACATATTAATTGAAACAAGAAACAATAATAAAACAAAAATTAAAAAAAGTAATTCTCCTTCAATCTTACTTGCCAAATATGAACCCATCACTGAACCTATAATAATTCCGGGAGTCCATTTTTTTATAACAAAATAATCAATATTTTTTAGTTTGTAGTGAGAAAAAACTGATGACATTGAAGTAAAAACGATAACTCCTAAAGAAGATGCAATTGCTATATGCATAACTAAAGAGGATGGATATCCCAGATAAAGCAATACAAAGTATGTGACTGGAACAATAACAATGCCCCCTCCTACTCCAAGTAATCCAGCTATAAAACCAGTTAAAATTCCTGTTAATAAAAAAGCTATAGATAATATTATAAATGTAAAATCCATTTTTTTTGTTATAATAATATAGTAAACATCAATATAAAAATTAAAAGTAATTATATATGAAAACTATACATTGGTTAGGGGTAGGATTATCTTCAATCCCAGGAATTAGGAGATTGGCAAGCAAAGATTACAATTTAATTGTCTGGAATAGAACTTTTTCAAAGGCAGAGAAGAGTATTAATCACGTAAAATCTTCTAACATTTATGCGAAAAAGTTTGATTTATCTGAATTAAATAAAACTATTAATGAAAATGATATTGTTGTTTCACAATTATCAACAAGCATGCATTTAGAGATTGCTAAGTTATGTTTAAAAAAAAAATGTAATTTTGCTACGACTAGTTATATATCTCCTGAAATTAGAGAGTTAGATAAAGAAGTTAAAAAATTAGGACTAGTTTTTTTAAATGAAATAGGCTTAGACCCTGGCATAGATCATTTTTTCTCACATTTATTAGTTCAAGATTTAAAAAATAAAGAATTAGATAATATTTCTGTTTGTTATCAGTCTTACTGTGGTGGATTTCCAGCTATACCTAATAATTTTCGTTATAAATTTAGTTGGGCGCCAATAGGTGTAATTAAAGCACTTAATAATGATGCAAAGTTTATATTAAATTCAGAAACAAAAATAGTTACACCTTATAAAAATATAGCAAATTTTTCTGTTAACAATGAAACATATGAAGCCTATCCAAATAGAGATTCAACACCATACATTCAGGAATATAAATTTGACCCAAAATGGAAAATAAATGAATTTGTAAGAGGAACTCTAAGATTAAACGGATGGAAAAAAGCTTGGTCAGAAATATTTAATATGCTCGATGAAAAATCTTCAGATTTAGAAAATAAAATAGCAAAGAAAAGTCAAGAACTGTGGATTGAAAATCAATATCAAAAAAATGAAGAGGATAGAGTTGTATTATATGTAAGTCTGGAAGCAAAAAAAGAGGGGGAGGCAGTATTTAAAAAATCTTTTTTTCTTGATGAAAAAGGTTCTGGAGAAAATACTGCAATGGCAAAATTAGTCTCCATTACTTTAAGTGCTGCTATAGAATTGTTGCTTAAAAATGACTTTCACCCTGGTGTTCAAGCAGCGCCTTCAGATAAAAATATGATTGAGTATTTTTTTAAAATATTATCAGAACATTCAATCCAAATAAATCATCAGTAGAAGAAATAAATAAATATTAGAAGATTTATGATGAAAAAAATTGGGATAATTAAAGAGTTTAGAACTGATGACAATAGAACTCCATTAACACCTAAACATATAAAAAAACTAATAAGTAAATTTTCTAATATCAAAATTATCGTTCAACCTTCTAAACATAGATGTTTTTCAAATCAAGAATATGAAAATGAAGGTGCAATTTTGCAAGAAAGTTTAAATGAATGTGATTTAATTTTAGGAGTTAAAGAAATAGAGCCTAATTTATTAATTCCAAATAAAAGCTATATGTTTTTTTCCCATACTAGTAAAATTCAACAAGACCATTCAGCTGCTGCACAAGGAACACCGGGTATGGATAAAAAAAAATTGATTAGAGAGATATTAAATAAAAAAATTACTTTGATAGATTATGAAAATATACGTGACAATCTCAGTCGTCGTTATCTTGGATTTGGCCGTTTTGCGGGTATAGTTGGATGTTACAATTCGCTTAATTTATATTTAACAACAATAGGTCAAAATCCAATGCCCCGTGCTTATGAAGTAGATACTTATGAAAATTTAAAAAATAATATTGCTAATAGAGATTTTGAAAATGCTAGAATTATTATAACTGGGGATGGACGGGTTGCAAGAGGATCATTAGAATTTTTAGAATTTACTAATATTAAAAAAATATTACCAGATGAATATTTAAAAAATAACTATTCATCTGCAGTTTTTTGCAACCTACCAACTTCTTTATATGTTGGACATAAAGATGGAAATGATTTTGATTTACAGCATTTTATTAAATCTCCTGATATGTATATCTCTTTACTTGATAAATATATACTTGATACGAATATGCTCATAAGTGCACATTATTGGGATCCTAAATCTCCAAAATTAATTAATGAGAAAGATATAAAAAAATATGGTAATTTAAAAGTCATAGGGGACATTACATGTGATATAAATGGTTCAATACCTACTACTTCAAGGTCATCTACAATTAATGATCCCTATTATTATGTTGATCGAAATACATTAAAGGAAGTCCAACAAAATGATAATGCTCTCGCAGTCATGGCAGTAGATAATCTACCTTCTGAACTACCAAAAAATTCTAGTGAAGAATTTGGAGATGGTGTGGTCGAAGAAGTACTTCCATATATTTTAGGAGAGGATGATGGTAGAATTAATAAAGCTACAATTATTAAGAATGGGGATTTTTTACCTTTTTATAATTATTTAAAGGATTATATAAATTCTAAATGAATAGAACGAGTCATCTTTCTAATAAAAATTTAATTCCTTCTGACAATCAACCATTCAAAATTATTAGTGATTTTAAAGAAAGTGGAGATCAGCCTAACGCTATAAATACAATTGTAAAAAATATTAAAAAAGGTGAAAGAGAGCAAGTTCTTTTAGGCGTAACTGGTTCAGGTAAAACTTTTACCATGGCTAAAGTAATAGAAGAATTACAACGACCATCTTTAATTATGGCTCCAAACAAAACTTTGGCCGCACAATTATATGGTGAAATGAAAAGTTTATTTCCAAACAATAAAGTTGAATATTTTGTTAGCTATTATGATTACTATACACCTGAGGCATATGTTCCTAGATCTGATACGTATATCGAAAAAGAATCTTCAATTAATGAACAGATTGATCGTCTTCGTCACTCAGCGACTAGATCTTTGGTTGAACGAAGAGATACAATAATTGTCGCTTCCGTTTCATGTATATATGGAATAGGTTCAGTTGACGCTTACTCTTCTATGTCTTTTACGTTATCTAAAAATGAAAAAATTAGCCGTGAGATCATTATAAGAAAACTCGTTGATCTTTTATATAAAAGAAGAGACATGGATTTTAAAAGAGGAAGTTTTAGAGCTAAAGGTGATATATTAGAAATATTTCCTTCACATTATGAAGATCGTTCTTGGAAAATTTCATTGTTTGGAGATGAAATTGAATCAATCATTGAAATAGATCCATTAACTGCTGAAAAAATACAAATTTTAGAGAATGTTCGTATTTTTGCAAATTCTCATTACGTTACACCAAAACCAACAATAAAAAAAGCATTGGGACAAATAAAAGAGGATTTGAAAAAACAACTTAGTGTGTTTGAATATGAAAAAAAGTTATTAGAAAAACAAAGATTGGATGAAAGAACAAATTTTGATATAGAAATGATTGAGACAACTGGAAGTTGTAGCGGTATTGAAAACTATTCTCGTTACCTTTCAGGAAGAAAACCTGGTGAGCCTCCGCCAACATTATACGAATATATTCCTGAAGATGCTCTGTTATTTGTTGATGAAAGTCATTTGACATGCAGTCAAATAGCAGGAATGTATAAAGGAGATTTTTCTAGAAAATCAACTCTTTCAAAATATGGATTTCGATTACCAAGTTGTTTAGACAATAGACCTTTAAAAAGAGAAGAATGGGATGCTATGCGTCCTCAAACTATATTTGTAAGTGCTACTCCGAGTGAATATGAATTAAATAAAACAAAAGGTATTTTTATCGAACAAGTAATTAGACCTACAGGTTTAGTAGATCCTCCAATTGAAATACATCCAACAGAACATCAAATTGATCACTTAATAGATCAATGTAAGAATGCTATTGAAAAAAAACATAGGGTTATGATTACTACCCTAACAAAAAAAATGGCAGAAGATTTAACTGAATACATGCATGAAGAGGGATTTAAAGTACGCTACCTTCATTCAGATATAGATACATTAGAACGAATAGCTATTATTAGAGATTTACGTTTAGGTGTCTTTAATATTTTAATAGGTATTAATCTTTTAAGAGAAGGTCTTGATATTCCTGAGTGTGCCTTAGTAGCAATTCTGGATGCTGATAAGGAAGGATATTTAAGATCAAAAACAAGTTTAATTCAAACTATTGGTAGAGCCGCAAGAAATATTGATAGTAGAGTAATTATGTATGCTGATAATAAAACTAAAAGTATGCTACAGGCTATAGAAGAAACTCAGAGAAGAAGAGAAAAACAACTAAAATATAATAAAACAAATAATATCACTCCTTCAAGTATCAAAAAAAATATTGATGAAATATTAGATAATATTGCCGAACAAGATCATTTTACTGTTGAAGTTGAAAATGTAAAAGAATTG
>MDTG01299798.1_pt1 | contig 13978 bp, 12 predicted proteins | sample 811421 | NCBI WGS metagenome assembly MDTG01 (sample SAMN05326645, study PRJNA326480) | marine metagenome | isolation source: seawater | place: Pacific Ocean: South East | collected 2011 | reverse complement strand
TATTTGGTGGAGCATTAATGTGTGAAACACGTCAAGATATTCGCAACCAACGCGTCGAACGTGTAAAAGATATGGGTGAATTTCAAGAAACATACAAAAGATCAAGTCGTAAAAATACACAAAGACCTACACTTGAAAGACAACAAACTAACGCATAAAAAAATAAATTAAAATAATACTATAATTTATTTTTTATTTTTTCGTGTTCTCTTATTGCAGAATTTTTTATTTTTATATGTTTTTGCAATATTTTTCAACATAGAAGATCCTTTATTAATTTTTAATTCTTTTGTTATATTTGAATAAGTTAAACTAGGTGTTTTATTATTTAATTGATTTTTAGATATACCGTAATAATCTTTATATAATGTATCTACACCAGAATAAAGTATATTTTTTTGAGGAATTTTCAGTTTCTGTAATATATATTGTAAATTTTGTTCGCTTTTACAATCTACCTCCATAAATTCTGGTATTCCTGGCCATGTATCAAATACAATTTCATTCACTTTTGAATGTTTCCATTTTTCACGTGTAGTTTCTATTTGAGATTTCATAATTAATCCGCATTGTTTTAAAAATTCGACAGTTGTTTCATAATCAGTATTTACAGCGACTTCATGTTCTGTTGCATATTTACTTTTTCCAAATTGCTTACATGTTATCTTAACATTTTTATTTGATTCTTCTCGTACTCGAACAAACCCATTTTTTTTATTACCTTGGCGATAAAAAATTGAACGTCTCATGCATATTTTTGGATGTACTAAAGATGCTCCTAACTTTTTAATTTTATTTTTTAAATTATTAATATTTTCATTGATTATTTTTACTTCGTATTCTTTTGCCATATATTGTATATAGAATATAATTTATACAATATATTTATAGTATTAATCATTTGATATTAATTCAGCAATAACAGAAATATAAGTATCATTTAATTCAAATCTTTTTCCAATTACTTTTGCGTTTATGTAATCGTTCTCTTTTATATTAATAAATTCATCATTATTATTATGATGATCGCGTGCAATAAATATTACCATTGGTGTAGGTTCATCCTTTTCTGATATTTCCGCACGAATTCCTGCCTTTGTAACATTTTTAACTTTTGATCGTACAACCATACCTTCAACTGGATAACATACCTTATATTGAATAACAACTGTAAATTCAATATTATTACCACGTAATACACCGCTAGAATAATTAACTACTTTTAATGTATTTGTTCTAATATATCCATTTGAATTACATTTTTTTTCTAATTTATTTTTTAGTTTTCTTTCTATAATATTTTTAAGATTCTTATTAGCTTCTTTGAACGTTAATACAATTTTAATACTATCCAATACGTCAGAATATAAATCTATATTTTTTTGTTTCTTTTGTTTTTTATCTAATGCTGTTTTAAGTTTAGTAATAGTAGTATCTAATGTTTTAGATGGCACTTGTTCTTCCTCTTGTTTTAATATACCATCATATAATGATGGATCTTTTATATAATCTTTTACTTCATTTAACATATCTAGCCCTTTAATATAATTTAAATGTTCGACAATATATCCAGATCCAGTTTCTGGATATTTTTCTTTTAATTCATTTACAATTTTTATTAATATTTTAACTTGTATATCTTCATATACACCAGCTAATTGTTTTCTTTGCTCATCTGACATTTGTTGATAATAGTACTGAATAATACCATGTTCTGGTTTATAAAATCTAGGCCTTCTCTTTATATGTCCTGTTTTTTCATTTATATTTTCAACCATGATTGTATATTTTTTTGGATCTATTTCTGGAGGCGAACCAGATGGTGTTTGAGGTTCAAATTTTTTAGGAGGCGAACCAGATGGTGTTTGAGGTTCAAATTTTTTAGGAGGACTATTAGATGGTGTTTGAGGTTCAAATTTTTTAGGAGGCGAACCAGATGGTGTTTGAGGTTCAAATTGATAATTCATAGATGTAGGACTACCAGATGGTGTTTGAGGTTCAAATTTTTTAGGAAGACTATCTGATGATTCAACTTGATAATTCATAGATGTAGGACTACCAGATGGTGTTTGAGGTTCAAATTTTTTAGGAGTATCATTATCTGATGATGAAATTTCATCTTTATTTAAAGGAGGTGGAGGAGGAATATTTGAATAATCACTAGAGTCAGTATTTAAAGATGCTTCCATTACTTAATATATATATATTTATTAAAATGGTTTTTTCAATTTTATAATTTTATAGTATGAATATATTTTTTATATATATTAGTAAGAGTTGGAGATAAAAACCATACTTTATTATCTTTATTTATGTGATGATAAAATCTAAATAAAATTTGTACTAATAAACAAATATGAATAGTTTGTGAATCTCTCATTTCTTTAATAAATGTATATTCATTAAAAATAGAACTGACTAACTCAACTAAATCATTTTTATACATAACATTGCAAACTACTCCTGTAGCTCTTGTTTTGTGTGTATCTTTTATTTTAAAAATAAACTCTTCTTTCTTACTTTTTATTTTATATATACCAACACCTAAAGAATCACCATGTCCAGATATATCAATATTATATTTACTTTTAATTGTATCTTTAGTTTCCTTTTTCATAAAAGAACTAGCTTCTACCCATTTATCTTTATTTTTCTCAAGTAATAGTAATTCTTCTTCTTTTGCAAATAGTAAGTATTTTTCATCATCATATTCGAAAATATATTGATATATATAATTTTTTATAACTGATAATTTTGCATCTATTTCATCATTATCTATTAATTGTAATATGTTAAATCGTTTATCAAATGATAATTGGTCAAATACTATTATATTACAAACAATATTATCTAAAAAATTAAAAAATACTGTTTTATCTGTAATTGTTGATTTTTTAATTATTTCATAAATAACAGTATATGGACGTGATTTTTTAAATATTTCGACTAAATTTGAAAATTCAGCCAATATATCTGTATCTTGTTTAATTTCTTTTTTTTCTTCAATATCTTGATCAAATACTGTATCTAATTTTGGTATATCATTTTCTACTTGAGGTTCAGGACTTTCACTTATTTCTTTAGTTAATTCTAATTTACTATATTTATAATCTACAGGAGTAGATCGTTCCAATAATGATATATTTTTACTGGTTATCTCTTTCGGTTGAAAGAAATAAATATCTCCATGATTGGTAATATAACCTACTCTTTCAAACATATCTAATAATTCTTCGTTATGATTAGACGTTAATATATTAAGAGCTGCTTTAATATCAGATTCTGGATATTTATTAAAATGAGTCAATTTATTAATAATTTCTTCATAATAATAAAAATGTTTTTCTTTGAATAATATTTTTATATTAAATACAAGTTGATTAATATTATTTAATACATGAAATTCATCTAATGTATCTTTATTTGCAGAATCATCATCATCATCAAAATTAATATTTGTAATATCATTATCACTATCATTTAATGATATACAATTATAACTACAACTTTCCATATAATCACATATAGCAGAAAAAGGTTTATCACCAATATCAATACTTATTTGTTTTTGATTGGCAAATAATTGTTCAGTTTTAGTATCTAATTTATCGATAGATAAATCATTATATTCGGAGGATAATAAACAATCAACCGCTGTTTCTTTTAATATACGCGTAACTGCGCCAATTTTAATTGCTTTAATTTCGGATATTCTATACAAATATAAATCAATTCCTTCAACTAATTCATTACTTTTATTTTCATATGATGTTCCATATAAGTATATTAATACATTTCTCTTTTTATAAGGTAATAATCGATGACTACAATTTCTAACACCTCTACCAATAATTTGTTCGATTCTATTCATATTATACCATGGTTCCATTATATGGATAGATCGAATATTTTTAAGATCAATACCTTCAGAACCAGCACGTGATATTAAAACAACTTTAATAATATCACCATCTTTATTTTCTTCACTTGCTGTATTCTTTATTTCAATAGAATTTTGACTACTTATACTAGTAGTTGCACCAGTAATCATAGCATATGTTAATTGTTTTCCATTTATAGTTTTTTTTGGTATTATTCTATGTTTTGAAATGTAATCTGAACTTAATAGAGTAGTCTTTTTTGTAAATCTTTTAAATCCGACTTCTTCAAGTGCTAATGCTAATGGCAATAAACCGCCGTATAAATATTGACTATATACTAATGTTATACCTTCATTATTTAATATAGATTCAACAATTGAATTAATTTTTTCACTATATTGTTGAATATTATCAGGTGCAAATATACTTTTTTTATTTGTTTCATTTAAATATTTATCTTCATATACATAAGGAAATTTATCTACATTTTTTACAATTTTACTTAATCCGTCTTTACCAACAAAACTATTAATAGTTTCATCTTCTATTTCTTCCTCTATATCTTGTATTGGAAATACAATATTTAATGCTTCTAAAGGTACCTGCATTTTATTATAACCCAATTTTTCTACTTTATTTCCTTCTTCGTCGTCCTTATTTTTATTTAATAAACCAGAAATTATTTTTTCATATATAATTTTTTGATATGATCCAACGCCAATATTATAAACATCAACATGTTCCAAATGTTGAATTATAGAATCATTATTAAACTGAATACGTGGATATACAATAGATTCATTTAAAAAAGATCTATTATTATCAAACTGGTAAGGGAATATTCTATATGGAAATGTGAATGGATTTTCTCCTCTAACAAAACTTACATACCCAGTTATTTTACGTATAAATTTTTTTTTACCAACTTCTTCTCCATTCTCGTCTATTAAAAAATCACCTTCTTTATCAAATATTTCCTTCTCTTCAATAATTGGTCTTCCGTCATTTAAATTCATTAAATTTGTTATCCAGATAATTTCTTTATATGAATTGAACATAGGTGTAGCTGATAATAATAATAATTTTAATGTGCTAATATTTTTGACAAGATAAAATAAGTTACTTGCTATTTTTTTACTTTCACTATCTTCACTTACACGTATATTATGTACTTCATCAATAATAATTAATCTATTGTCAAAATAAGAATTTAATTTTTTTTCAGCTTTTTTTTGTTCTATTAAATGTGATAATTTTGTATAACCAATAAATTCATAACCATCTTCAATAATTTTATTAATTTGTGCAATAATTGTTTTTTTAGATGAATATTTATTTACCTTAATTTCATTTAATAAATTATTTCCTACACAAGATTTTAAATTCCATACACCATTTGTTTCTTTTAATTTATTTTCATCAAATAACTGTTTTTTAAAATTATCTTGGATATTTGGAGTTGCAACAATTAATATTTTTTTAACAATCCCTAAATTTTTTAAATAAACTCTCATGGTTTCAGATATACCAATAGAACTACAAGTTTTACCAGTACCTAAACCATGAAATAATAATAGACTGTTATATGGAGTAAATATACTTAGAAAATTTTTTACAAATACTTGATGTGGTAATAATTCAGTAAATTCGCATGCCATATTATTAGAATATTCTTCAATATTATCAAATTTTGCTTCACCTTTTTTAGTTTTACTGAACTCTTCTTTATTTGAAATTTTTAAATTAAATTTATTATCATCTATATTTGGGTATAATGAAACACTATTTAAAATTTCTGGTGATAATTCAATGCTCATATATTAGTATTACTTAATTTTTTATATTTAAATATAAAAATTAAAAAATTAAAAAATTATTTATAGCATTGTCTATTTTATTTAACATTCCTTTTTTTTCACTATTGTATGGTCTTATTGAATTAAGACATTCAGTATATGTTTTCCATTCTAATTTAGATACTTCTGATCTTTGAAATTTATTTAATATATCTATATGATCTTTCATATATGCTAAATAATATTTATGTTTATATGCTTTATAATTTGAACCAAAAAATATTTCTTCATAAGGTATTACGTTTTCAACTATTTTAATATGTGATTTACTGTAACCAGTTTCCTCTTCAAATTCTCTAATAGCACAATCAATATCTTTTTCTTGATAATCTCTACGTCCTTTAGGAAATCCCCATTCTGGTTCTTGCCATGATGTTATGCTATTCTTTATTACATCGTCGATTTTAATTAATGTATTGTCTATAATTATTCCATCATATAATGGTAACCATTTCTTGTATATATTTTCATCGTTAATTTTTTTTGAAGTATCTATAAAATCCCTTTCCAATATTTTCTTTTTTTCGTGAATTGTCATTTCATCTACTATATTTTTAACATAATTTTTATTATATATACCATATTTACCACGTAAAAAATCGGAAAATCCAAAACTATCTTTTCTACGTATCATTAAATATTCAGTACCTCTTGGACTTTTTCTAAAAAGTATAATACCTATACTAATAATAGGCATTTTACAATCTTGGAATAAATGTCCCTGTTTTCCGCAATTATTACATATATTATAACTAGTTTTCATTATATGTATTAATTTAAATATTTTTATGTAGTTTGTAATATAAGTATTAATGAAGTTTAGTTCTGAATTATGGGGTCCATCATTTTGGTTTATTTTACATAGTATAACATTTAAATATCCACAATTTCCAACAAATAATATAAAAAAGAAGTATTATGAGTTTATTCAAAATCTACCACAGTTTATGCCTGATGAAAAAATAGGTAATGAGTTTGCAAAATTTCTAGATAAATATCCTGTAACGCCTTATTTAGATAATAGAAATTCATTTATTCGTTGGATGCATTTTATCCATAATCGTATAAACGTACATTTAAAAAAAGAAATAATGAGTTTTTCTGATTTTTTGAAGAAATATGAAACAATATATAGCCAAGATAATTTGACACAAACTAGAAACAAATTAATTAAACAATATATAGTATATTTAGTTACTGTAATATTTTTACTTATATCATGTTATATGTTATATCGTAAATAATATTAAAAATATTATTATTATATATTTAGTGAAAATGGATAATAATATTAAACCATATATTAATGGTGGAATTTCTGGAATTATTGAAATAACATTAGTTCATCCAATTGAGTATTTTAAAACATTAAAACAATATAAAAAAAATAACAACAATAATTTTTTCACTTTTGTAAAAAATGCATATAATACAGGAGGAATACGATCATTATATTATGGATATTTACCAAGATTAATAGGTGTAGTTCCTATGAGAACTATTTTTTGGGGTACTATGTATGCATCTGATAAAAATTTACAAAATAAATCAATTAATCCTTTATATAAATATTGTTTATCAGGCCTATTAGTAGGTTCTATTCAAACATTAATAGATTGTCCAATTGAATCTTTAAAAACTCAAATGATGACAACAAGCAATTCATCTTATAAAATTAATTTTAATGGATTTACACCTAATTTGTTAAGAAATATTGGATTTGTTACAATATTTAATGCAAGTAAAAATTCTATAAAAGATAATTATTTATCTACGCGTAAAAATATTAATTTAGATAACATATTTATAGGATGTATATCCGGAATAACAGCAAGTATATTAACACAGCCATTTGATTATATAAAAACAAAAATGCAAGAAAATAAAATTGTAAAAGTTCCCATGAGAAAGATTATTTATTTAACATTAAAAAATAAACCAATGTTATTTTTTTCAGGAACAGTATCTAGATGTTCGATTACCTGTATTAGTATGTCAATTGGTTTATATATATTTGAATTATTAAATTCATTTTAAAATACTATATTATAATTAAATATATAATATAGTGTTATATTATCATAATGAATGGAGGATTAGCAATAGCCTCTGGAGGATTTGGATGTGTATTTAGACCTCCTATTAAATGTAAAAATAAAAAAAAAACTAAGAAAAATAGAGTTAGTAAGTTAATGTTAAAAGAATATGCGAATATAGAAGTTAATGAAAGTAAAGAATTTATAAAAGATATCGAAAAAATACCTAAATCTGATAAATTATTTATTATTCCAAGAGAAATATGTAATCCAGATGAATTAACATCTAACGATTTAGTAAATTTTGATAATAAATGTAATTCACTAACAAGATATGATATTACATCTAAAAATATTAATAAGTCATTGAAAAAAGTAAAAATAATACAATTACCCGAGGGTGGAACTGATTTAAAGGATTATTTTGATAATAATATTATAACTATTGATAATTTTAAAAATATAAATACAAAATTAAATTTATTATTAAATGGTATAGTAAAAATAAACAAAAAAAATATATATCATTTTGATGTTAAAAATTCAAATATGTTAATACAAAATAAAAATATAAGATTAATTGATTGGGGATTATCATCTAAAATAAAAAAAGAGTATATAACCAATAGATTTATACCTTTATTTATGAAATATAGATCATTACATTATAATATGCCATATTCTATTGTTATGTTAAATGATGAAGCCGGTGTATATATAAATAGCTTTCTTCAGACAAAATATAAATTTAATGAATTAGTAGATTTTTTATATAACTTATATGAAAATATAATAACAGTAAATGTATTTGAAAAAGGTCACGATGATCTAGTTAAATATATGTTAAAAAATTATTTATATCCATCTAAAAATCCAGATTTAATTATATTTACGTATATAGCAGAAATAATTGATCATTTTAATAAAAATGGTAGATTTAATGTAGAAGATTATTTTTATAATGTATATTTAAAAAATTGTGATATTTGGGGATTTTCAACTGTATATTTAGCATTTGCAATTGATAATATACATAATTTATCATTAACTGTTAAAGATCGAAATAAAATAAAGGATGAAATATTAAGAATATTTAAAAAATATACATTAGGATGTTCATATAAACCTATACCAGTAAAAGAGTATTCAAAAGAATTATTAAAATTGAATCAGTTAATTAATAATTTTAAAGAAGATAATAAAAATATTATTAAAGATTCATCAGTAACCAACAGATATAATACAGAAACAAAAAAAACAATTAAAACTTTAGACATGTCTAAAAAAATATCTACTTCAACTACTTTAAAAAAAAGATCAAAAATTAAAAATACAACATTAAAGAAAAGAAATAAAAAATAAATGTTAAAAATATATTATACGTATTTTATATATTTAACAATGAAAATAGAATTGATTATATTTGCAATTACATCATTTTTAGTTGTTAATTCTTATTGCGATAATAAATATATTCAAAAAATAATATCATATAAGAAGTATTTTGAAATGGCAACATATTTGTTTGTTGGATTTTCATTGTATTTAATGATAAAAAAAAATCCAAATCAGTCTAGAAGTATGATGAGTCAAGTAAGTAATATTATAAAATATATGCCAATAGATAGAAATGCCACAGCAGTATTAACTCCTTTTTTTGATGTAAGTGACAATATTAACGGTGAGCCTACAGGACTATTGAGTAGTTTTATAGCACCTCAACAAAAACGAATGATGAACTCAGGGAATGATACAACTAAAAGAAGTGTAAGTGAAACCAAAAAAAAATGGGTAGCATCTCAACAAAATTGGAAATGTGGATTATGTAATACACAATTACAAGCGTGGTTTGAAGTAGATCATCGAATTGAATTAGAACACGGTGGATCTAATCACGTTAATAACTTAATAGCTTTATGTCGAGATTGTCATGGAAAAAAAACAATGATGAGTAGGCTTTAGTAAAAATAAATTGTAGTATATATACTTATTTTCTAATTGAATTGTATAGAAGAAATGTCAAATAATACAATATCAACAAATAATACTGTCAAAACTAATTATAGAGAATCTATCTCAAATACTTTTTCTTCTGATAATATTCAAAATACATCATCATATTTAAATAATAAATTTATTAATTATAAAAAATTTATAATATTACTTGTATTAACTATTATTATATTAATAGTCTCTACATTTATTTATAAAAATGATTATTTTGATTATATTACAGATCATAAAGAATTACAAGCATTGTTCTTTTTATTAATAAGTATATTTTTCATAGGATCTTTATACGTAACTTATAGTTTATCCTATTTCGATGAGAAGAAAAGGAAAGGAGTTATACCACCAGGATATGATCCTAGTGAAAAAATACAATTAGAACCATATATTAAAATTATTGGTCTATTTTTATTTGGAATTATTGCTATTTTATTAGTTATTTATGGTTTAGCAAAAGGAACTGAAAAATATCCTGACGTAATGGCTACAATTACTTGGTCATTATTATTAATAATAATAGGCATTGGTATATATGGTGTATATGTTGCATTTATAAAAAATAGAAAAAAAGTTAAATTTCCTCCATCCGATCCTGGAGGAATAAGATTATTACAAAATTTATCACTATACTCAATACTGTGCTTACCATATGATATTTACAATTTTATAACTAATGAGTATAAAAAAGCACCAAAAGAGGTATGGAATATATTAATAATTGAAGCTGCATTAATAGCTTTATATTTTATTTTACCATATTTAAGAAGAATTATTTTATTTATTATTTGTCACGATGCGAAATATTTATTAAACGAGCCAGAATATTTAGACAGAGAAAAAGAAGCAGGTTCAACAAAAGATATTTATGGATCTGATATAGAAGATTCTAGTTATAATTATAATTATTCAATATCTTTTTGGTATTATGTAAATCCAACTGCAAATGACGATAGTTATTATAATATATTAAGTTATAATGGAAAACCTTTAGTAGAATATAATCAACATAAAAATAAATTAAGGATAAAAACAACTGAAGGAAGAAGTAAGCAAACACTTATATATTTAGACAATAATGTGGAAACACAAAAATGGAATCATATGGTAATTAATTATCAGTCTAATACTATGGATATTTTCATAAATAATGAATTGATAACTACAAACTTTAAATCAAATATGCCATATATGAGTTATGATAATATAATTGTAGGTGAAGATAATGGAATTCAAGGTGGCATATGTAATGTAATGTACTTTAAGAGAAGTATTCCTAAACGGGATATTTCATTAATCTATTATTTATGTAAATATGAAAACCCTCCGATAATTTAGAAATATTCTTATGAGTATATATACATATGGAACCTAAATCTATAATAATTGTTGTATTAGTTTTATTGTTATTATATATAATTATTAGAACAGTAACTTATCCATCTGGTTTAACATCTAAAACTGATGCGAAAACATTGCAAACTATAAGTGCAGATGATTTAGAAAGCGGTGATACTGCTAGTGTTAATTTCTCTTATTCAATCTGGTTTTATGTAGATGATTGGAATTACAAATATGGTCAAGCAAAAGTTATATTTGGACGACTTGATATGAATAAAAAACCATGCCCTACTATTGTTTTAGCTCCTACACAAAATAATATTAATGTATCTCTAACTGTATATCCAAATTCAAATAGTTCTTCTGAAATTATACATTCATGTGGTGTTCATAATATACCTATTCAAAAATGGGTAAATGCTATTATTAGTGTGAATAACCGTAGTTTAGATATATATATTGATGGCAAATTAGTAAGAACATGTATGTTACCTGGTGTTCCTAAGGTAAGCAATAAATCAAATGTATTAGTAACACCTGGGGGTGGATTTTCTGGTTACACAAGTAAATTACAATATTGGGATGAGGCTATTGATCCTCAAAAAGCATGGAATGTATATAAATTAGGATATGGCGATGGGTTCTTAAGTATGTTTAATGCATTTGAAGTAGATATTACTGTATCAAATGATGGAGAAGAACAAGCATCTATTTCATTTTAAGAAGAAATAATATATAAAATTATTTATATTATTTTATATATATAAGATTATGGCAAATGAATTTTTCAATACACAAGATTCAAATAGTGCAATAATGAATTTTGCTTTTGTAATTATGGTTATTATTGTATTTTTTGTTTTATTACAATTTAGTATTCAATTCTTAGGTACTATATTCAGTGATAAAAATGGTAATCCTACATTAATAAAAGGTATGGTCGAAGGTAAAACTATGATAGAAGTTGAACAAGATCCAAATGAATCAGGATCAATTACTGTTATTCGGTCAAGTAATGAAAATGATGGTGTTGAATTTACTTATTCATTATGGTTATTTATTGATGATTTAGAATATAATAAAGGACAATTTAGACATATCTTTCATAAAGGTGATGATATCATTAATTATAATGATGATACTATTGGAGCTGGTTTAAGTTATCCTAATAATGCACCCGGATTATATTTAGCACCTTATAAAAATGATTTAGTTGTTGCTATAAATACATTTCAAAACGTAGTTGAAAAAGTTATAATTCAAAATATAACATTAAATAAATGGATAAATGTAATCATACGTTGTGAAAATAAAACACTTGATGTCTATATTAATGGATCTATTGCACGAAGACATGTTTTAAGCGGACTTCCTAGACAAAATTATGGTAATGTATATGCATGTATGAATGGTGGATTTTCTGGTAATCTATCTACTTTAAAATATTTTAATCATGCAATAGGAACAAGAGAAATAGAAAATATTCTATTTTGGGGACCAGATACTACTATATCAGATGATAGTGATCTTAAAAATAAAAATACTAGGTATTTATCATTCAAATGGTACACAAGTGGTCAAATTGATAATTCTAATAATGTAGTTATATAATATAGATGTTTAGTTTAAATGTTATTCGAAAATTACAAAAAAAAGCCAAACAAAAAGATTCAGAAAAATTTGAATCACATATAGTCCATGATAACACGTTTGATTATAATAATCAAGAAGATTTAATTAAATATAGAAATACACGTGTAAAATTATCAGAAGCATTTAAATATTTTTCGATGGATTATGAAAGAATTCTTAGATATAAAAATCCTAGTATGACTGAATTACACACACTTCATGAATTAAATATAAGAAGAAAATTACATACATTAAGTCATGCAAAAAATCAATCTAATTTATCAGCTGGTCAAAAATTATCAAAAATATATACAAATCGAAATTTAAAACATCCTACGTATTCAACCCAACAACATGGTAATTCTACTAATTCAAATTCTAAAGGTCTAGAACAGAAGGGTAATAGTTTAATATTTAAAGGACAGGCTTTAAACAAAGTAGTTACACAAAAATTACATTCTTCAAATGGTAATCAAACATTTACATTTGATCCATCTCATCCATTAACTGGTATAAATAAAAAATATACACATAGTACAGTTCAGAAACATCCATTAAGTAAAATAAAAATGTCTATTCTATAAAAATTTTATAATTTATTCTATTTATAAAATTTTTACTTTCTATGTTTTTTAAATGATACACGTCTTTTTGTACTTTTAGCTTTCTTTTTGTATTTTTTTTGTTTTTTATTTTTTTTTGTTTTTCTTTTGGATTTAGACTTAGATTTTGCTTTTTTGTTTTTTTTTGTTTTACCTCCGTAATTTACATTTCCATCATTTCGTGGTAATGTGTTTAATTCACCTTCCACCATAACATCATTAGGTAATCCATCATCTATTAATGCTCTATCTGAATCTTGTTCAGGAAATACTGTATTTTGTGGGGCTTGTTGTTCAAATTGTTGAGGTTGTTGTTGTGCTAATGGATCAACTTGCCCTTGGGCTAATGGATCAACTTGTCCTTGTGCTAATGTATCAACTTGCGGTTGTTGTGCTAAGGGATCAACTTGCTGTTGTGCTAAGGGATCAACTTGCTGTTGTTGTGTTAAGGGATCGACCTGCTGTTGTTGTGCTAAGGGATCAACTTGCTGTTGTTGTGCTAATGTATCAACTTGCTGCTGTTGTTGTGCTAAGGGATCAAATTGTCCTTGTGCTAATGGATCAACTTGCGGTTGTTGTGCTAAGGGATCAACTTGTCCTTGTGCTAATGGATCAACTTGCGG
>MDTG01404738.1_pt1 | contig 13979 bp, 12 predicted proteins | sample 811421 | NCBI WGS metagenome assembly MDTG01 (sample SAMN05326645, study PRJNA326480) | marine metagenome | isolation source: seawater | place: Pacific Ocean: South East | collected 2011 | reverse complement strand
TCCAATAGATTTCTATTCTTTTGTAATGAAAAACAAAATTTATTTTTTATAAGAAAAAAATCTGTCTCTAATATTGACACTCATGAGAAAGATAATAAATACGAAAGGTACATAATTGACAAAACGAAAGATAAAAACAGTATTAATTTTGTTTTAAAAAAAGCCTTTAAATTATTTACTAACGATTATTTTGATAAAAATGACCCTACATACATAAGTAAGTTTTCAAGGTCTATAAACTTTTTTTTAAAATTAATTAATAAAATTAATTATTACTTTATTCCTAAGATAGAAAAAATAAAATTAAAAGAAAAAAATTATATTATTTATTATCTTCAAAAAAATCCTGAAGCTACAGTAGATATTAAGGGCATGTATTATTCTGATCAAATTAATAATATTATTAATATATGGAAAATATTACCAAAAGATTTCCAATTAATTGTAAAAGAACATCCTAATTGTATTGGTGATAGAAATATTTTTTTTTATAATAAACTTTTAAAGTTAAAAAATGTTTTTCTAATTAAAAATTCAGACTTAAGAGATACTAATGAAGTTAACAAATTTGTAACTAACTCATGTGCAACATTTTCAATTGCATCAAGTGCCTCTTTACAAAGTTCGTTTAAAAAAATTCCTAGTTTTACATTCGGAGAGACCTTTTTTAATTGTTTAAAATACTCTTACAAACTTAGTCTAGAAGACCTACGAAATTCAAAAAATTTAGAAAGTTTAATTCATCAAAAATCAAAAGAAAAGATTAGTAATGATAATTTTTATTTAAATAATTCTTTTGATGGTTATCTAATTTTAGATGATTTAAAAAACCCTAACAATTTAAATAAAATTAGGGATGCAATTTTAGAAGTTATAGAATGATAAATAAAAATATTAGCCTGTTGATAATTTTTATTTTATCTCTCCTTTTTTTTTGTTTTATGAGCCTTGCTTCAATAATTTTTTTAGAAAAAAATAACGAACACTTAGGCATAAAAGGTATTGTGAATAAACAATTTCATGATAAAGAAATAATCTATTCTTCATCAATAAATCTTGATTATAAAAATTATATATTAGAAAAGTTTAAATTAATTAAACCCGATATATTAATAATAGGATCCTCTAGAGCTCAATATTATCCTCAATATATATTTCAAAAAAAATTATTGATTGCTCAACAACCTTTTTATAGTTTTGATATGTTTCATAGCTCTTTATCTGAACTAGTTAAAATTCATAAACCAAAATTAGTGATTATGGGAGTAGACTGGTGGCTGTTTAACAAAATATACAATGAAAAACAGGCAAAAATTTTTGACAAAACTCTTAAATCAAGTCGAAACTCAAAAAATAGAGATGATAAAAAATTTTATAATTACTCATTAAATGAAGTTATAAAACCTTATTACTGGATAATTCAAAATAAAATTACTTTAAATTTTTTTATTAAAACTATTTTTTCAGAACCTTTTAACAACATTGGGGTAATGGCAAATGTTCATAAAAGTGGGTATGATATTAATGGTTATTTTGTTGACAATTACTCACTTTCTGGAAATAAAAAATTTGATATAAAATTTGAAGATACCATTAGACAAGTAAAAAATAACAAAAAAGACTTCTCTACTTTTCAATTTGATTTTAATTCTCTTGAGATCTACAAAAAAATTAATGAATTAGCTCTTATTAATGATATAAAGATTATTTCCATAATGCACCCATTATCCCCTAAAGTATATGAACAATTATATAAAAACAATTATTTAAAAAACTTAAATCAGGTTAGTGAAAATTTAAAGTTTGATGAAAATTTCTTTAACTTTTCATTTAAAGATTATTTTAATAATTGTCAGTTTGTAGATGGAACTCATTCTGGAGAGGTTTTGAATTATTTAAATTTAAAAAAAATATCAGAAAAAAAAGCTTATCTATTATCCTTTCTGTCTCCTAAAATAAAAATAGACGACATAGCAAACAACATAAATAGAGTAACGTTTAAAAATTTCAGTAAATTAGCGGAAAATGAAATAGATTTCTTAGGCATTGGATGTAAAAAATAATGCTTTTTAATAGCCATATATTTATATTTTGTTTTTTTCCAATCTTTTACTTATTATATTTATCATTAGTAAATTTTAAATTTTTAACTAAAAAAAAATTATTTTTAATATTAATTATTATCTTCTCCTTGTTTTTTTATTCTTATTGGAACTTAGGCTACCTTCCAATTATATTGATATCAATAATAATTAATTATTTTTTCTCAAAAATTTTATTAAAAAAAATTAATAAATATTTTATTTTTTTACCAATTTTATTTAATATATTATTGCTTTTTTATTATAAGTATTTTCCTGTAATTCATGGTTTTTTAAATGAAAAAAATATAGTATTTCAAAATATTATTATTCCACTTGGAATTTCTTTTTTTACATTTCAGCAGATAGGATATTTAATTGAATTAAAAAACGATAAAAAGAAAAAATTGAGTTTTCTTGAATATTTTAGTTTTGTTATTTTTTTCCCCCAATTAATTGCAGGTCCAATTTTAAAAGTAGAAGAATTTTTCCCAAAAATCATTGAATCAGTAAAATTTAAAAATTTATTAAAAAATTTTTTATTGGGATTAATAATTTTTTTTATAGGATTAGGAAAAAAAGTAATTATTGCAGATAATATAGCAATTTATATTGATAATTTTTACCAAGTTGCTGAAATTAAAGGTAATATAAATTTCTACGAGTCTTGGCTAGCGTCTATAGGCTATATATTTCAACTATATTTCGATTTTTCTGGTTATTCTGATATGGCTATAGGATTGGCAAGATTTTTTGGACTTGATCTTCCATGTAATTTTAATTCCCCTTTAAAAAGAAAGTCAATTCAAGACTTTTGGAGAACGTGGCATATAACTTTAACAAGATTTACCACTAATTATATATTTACTGGACTAATGATTAAACTAAGTAATTATAATCTTAATTTTAAATTGATTTTTGCAGTATCAGCATCAATTACTTTTTTGCTTATTGGAGCTTGGCATGGTGCTGGACTTAATTTTCTAATATTTGGAATTATTCATGCATTTGCCTACCTTGTAAATAAAGTTTATTCTTTTTATATCCAAAATAGAAATATTAAGTTTTTATTAAGCCCAAAAATGAATTTTATATATTGGATTTTGACTTTTTCAGTTATTGTAATTTCATTTGTTTTTTTTAGATCTCCTTCAACTGATATTGCTATTAATATAGTTACAACAATGACGAATTTTAATTCACTTTTATTCCCTGAGTTTTTTTTCAATAATAATTTTTTAGTATATATTATGGAAATTCTAAATGCTCAATCTATAACTACTTATGTTTTCCTGGGTCATGAACTTTTAATATTTGTTTTGGTTTGCTTGATCATAGTGTTAATATTTCCAAATACTCAAAATATTTCTAAAATATCAAATAAGATTATATTTGATAGAGAAAAAAAATATAGTTTATCCTCAAAGTTTATTTTAATGATATTTTTTGCTTTTGTTTTGTTTTCCTCTTTAATGTCTTTAAATAACAATAAAATATTTCTTTATTATCAATTTTAATTTAATTTAATAAATTTGTATAACTTTTCTGCAATAATTTTATTAGATTTTTTATTCAAATGATGATTGAACTCCTGAGAAATAATTAAATCTTCGTAATTAAATTTATTTAAATCTTCAGTTACAGAAATAATATTTTCAAATCCACACTCTTTTGCATATTTTGATATATTATTTTCTAAATTGTGAACGTCATAATTTTCCCAATTGTTCGATACCTCCATATATGGTAAGTACAAAAAAATTAAATTTACTTTTTGATTTTTGAAAATATTATTTATTTCACAAAATTTATGCTTTAGAAATTTTTTATATTTATTATCTGAGTAGTCTTTTTTAATTATTTTTTGTAGATCTAAATAGTCATTTTTATAAATCATTTTTCTTCGCAAATAATTCAAGACTCTGAAAGAATAAAAATAATTAAGATATTTCTTAATTTTTTTGGGTGGATTATCTCTTACATCATAGATATCATTCAACAAAAATTGGACAACGATATAATCTCCATCATTTATAACTTTATTTTCTTTAATTTTTTTAATTTTATCAACGTTTTGTCTAAGAGAGTATCCAGAAACTCCATAATTTAAAATAGTGTATTGAAGATCATTTTTTTTATATTTATTTTCTAACATTTTAGAAAAATTATACTTATTTTCTAAATAAGGATTTTGAGTATAGCTATCACCAAAAAATAAAATTTTTTGAGTTGATTTATTTTTTGATCTGCTGCAGTATTCCTCTTCATTCCTCATCCTGCAACTATTAGTTTTAAATGATACTTTTTTCTCTAGATAATTATATTTTACTGATTTATTACAATTTTTCTCAAGAGAGTAGTAAAGGTTATTGTTTGTTCTTTCTATACATGGAATTCCATAGTCAGATGCAAATAAAACATAATTAAATTTTGAATAAATTCTTAAAATAATTTCGGTTAAAAAAAAACTTAAAAAAGCTATAATCATTAAAGATTTTATGTTTGATTTCATCAGGAAACTTTTCTAATTCTATGAGAGACAAATAAACCTTGGTTATTTAAGCTATCTCTTACTATCGATCCGGATCCAATTAGCACCTCACTTGCAATGTTGATACCTGAACTAAGATAAATAGATGAACCAAAATAAACTTTATCTTTAATTATAGTTGGTTTAATTGTAATCCCAATATTTATAAGAGAGTTTTTACCTCCAAATACAACATCTTTTTCCAAAATAAATTTATTATTAATGTGAATTAAATGAGAAGTTGTGAATTGAGCTCTATTCATTTTTAAAATTCCATTTTCTAGGCTTTCACCAATTAATTTATTATAAGAACCAATTAAACTATTATTCACACATTCTAAATTACTGAAATTTTTAATAATATTAAAATTAGATATATTTGAATTTTCTAATTGAATTTTTTGTGTATAAATAAAATTAAATATACCTAAACTAGAGTTTTCAACTTTAATTTGTTTCGCTATAATTATACAACCGAAACTTATTTTACTATTTTTAGAGATATTATAACCACCAAGTAAGTTATATAAATATATTCTTAAAAAATTAAATGGTAAAAAAGCAATCAGCAAAGAAAAAATTTTTTTCATATTTTTGATATTAATATGGATTTATATTCTCCTTTTTCATTTAAGTTTTTATGAACTACAGTTGCTGTTGAAATTGAAATTTCACTTTCTATCGTTACGTTGGGTAAAACTATGACAAAATTATTAATTGCAACATTTCTTTTAATTTCAATTTCACCTAATTTAATTTTTCTAAAAATATCAAATTCATGTGTCCAAAATTGGCAGTTACTTTGAATTCGACTTTCTGTAATTTTAATAGATGAAGTTAAGTCAAAAAGGTTAGAATTATAAATAGAAGAGTCATTTAAATTTAAATTATTTTCCAAAATTTTATGCTTCAAGTCTGCTGTAAATTTATTAAATTTACCTATAGTTGAATTAATCAATTGAAAGGATGAAATATTTTTAAAATGGTTCAAATGAGAAATTTTACTGTTTTTTATAAATATTTTTTGAGCGTTTATTATATTAAAACTACCAATTTCAGAATTTTCAATTTTAGTACTTTTACATTTTATTATGATAAAAAAACCTAATTTACTATTTTTAACATTATAACCAAACTTATTTAATAAAAAACTTTTTAAGACTTGCAAGGGTATTAATGATATAATTAAACTTAGCATAAATTTTAATCTATAATTTTCTTAACTTGATCAAATAAATTATTTTTTCTAAATTCAAACTTAATTTTTGCTTTATTGGCTGCAATTTGATCTTTTCTTCTATCACCAATAAAATAGCAATTTTTTTTATCCAACTTATAATGTTTAATTGCCTTTACAAGCATTCCTGGGTTTGGTTTTCTGTCAAAGCTTTTTTTTCTATATTTTTTTATAACACCCTGAGGATGATAAGGACAAAAGTAAAATTTATTAATTTTAGCATTATTTTTACTCAACTGTATATTTATCAAATTATGCAATAATCTAAGCTCTGATATTTTAATATATCCTTTAGCTATCCCTGCCTGATTAGTTATTACTATTACAATATAGTTATTTTCATTAAGCAGTTTTATCGCTTTTTTTGAGCCCTTTAACCAAATAAATTGTTTAATATTTGATATATAACCTATGTCTTTGTTTAGGACACCATCTCTATCTAAAAAAAAAGCTTTTCTATGTTTTTTCATGTTTTTTTAAAAGTATAGACATACATTTTTTGTCATCAAAGTTAAAACCTAAACTTTCAGTGTAAGTATAAAAAAAAATTTTTTTATATTTTTTTTTAATATGATTATTATAAAGATGTTTTTTTTTAATCCTTATTAGCTTTTCAAATTTTTCATTTTTTAGTCTTTTGTTGTAAAAATTTTTAGTTTTTTGTTTCATAGATATCCAATTATCGTATTCAATCGAAATACCCACAAAACCGTTCTTATTTAATAATTTATTTGATTTTAATATTACAGAATTTATATTTTTAGAATAATTCAGAATAAAACCAAAATAAATTAAATCGAATTTTTTCTTTATTTTATCTATTTGATGCATATCCCAGACTTTAATTTTTTTTGAATATGAAAATAAGTCTATTGCATTTATTTTTTTAAATTTAAAATCATATGATAAAAAATTAAAAATTTCGCCTTCGTTTCTAGGCCCAACTAATAAAATTTTCATAGTCTTTCTTTTATTTTTTTTAATTAATTTATTCAATTTTTTAAGGAAATATGATGATCTTTCACCTGAATAACAATCTCTGAAACTTAGAGCTGATTTAATATTTCTTTCAAGAGTTCCATCTTTATTAAATCTACTTTTTTTTTTTAAAATTTTATTATTTCTAATTTTAGTAAAATAAATAAGTCTAATAAGTGTAATTAAGTATCTAATAAATCTTGATTTGAAAATAAGCATTAATTTTATGTATTTTATTTTTTTATATAGTAAATATATATCTTATAAATTATGAAATATAAATTTAAGCATCATAAAATTAACAATCATCAAAATAAAACTTCAAATATTTGGAATGATTATTATGTATCTCAAGAAATTGGTAACTGGGTTGGGAATCAATACCCAACTGAACCACTAATAAGATATATTTCAAATTTAAGAAAAAGTCCTGTGAATAAGTTGCAATATTTCAATGACGTTGGAAGAGAAATTAAACTAAAAAAAAATTTTCATGGAAAAGCCCTTGAGATTGGCTTTGGAACTTTGGCAAATTTGATTTTTTTAAAAGATAAAGGTTTTAAGTGTACTGGTATAGAGGTCTCTAAAAATTCAGTAATGAGATCTCAAAATTATATTAAACAAAATAGAATTAAAAATATTCAAACTTTATACTGGGAAAATAGTCCAAAAATGCCGTTTGCCTCAAGCTCATTTGATATGGTAGTTGGTTTACAATGTGTCTATTACAATCTTAACTTTAATGAGTTTTTATCTGAGGTTAAAAGAATATTAAAACCAAACGGTAAATTTTTCTTTTCCTTTTTTTCAGATAGACACGATTATATAAAATATATTGACATTGTTGATAGAAAAAAGAATTTAATTAAATGGAGTAAAAATCATCCAAATAAAAGAATAAGAGAATCTGTTTTATTCCAGCCAAAAAATAAAAAACATCTTATGTCATTGTTTAAAAATTTTAAGAAAAAAAAAATATTTACTTATGAATTTGATCAATTACCTTTATTTCAATCTTGGTGGTATATAAATGGAGTTAAATAATTTTAAGTATGTCACTTATTTTTCGACAGTTCATATATTTTGAAATTTCAACATTTTTTTTAAATTCTTTTTTAATTTCTAAATAAATTCTCACATTATTTAAACTGTCCCATTTTGAATAATCTTTATAAGAATTATTTATTTCAATATCATGAAAAGAAACTTGAAGATTTTTTGATAAAATTTTTTTTAATTTTTGTATTTTATTTTTTTTCATTATTCACTACTTTTTTTATCTCAAGAATTGAATTTTTGTCAAGTAATGTACTAAGATCACCTATTGGTTTTTTCAATGGTTTACTAGCAATAACCCTCAAGACTCTACGTAAAATTTTTCCACTTCTCGTTTTTGGTAAAGACTTGATAATAAAGATATTTTCTGGAATTGCAAAACTTCCAAAATAACTAATTAATTTTGTAATAATTTTTTTTTTTATTTTTTCATTTTTTTCTTTATTTTTTTTTTTTGTAACCACAAAAATTATTATTTTAGAATTTTCAAGTTTATCTTTTATAGCTATAGCTGATACTTCGGAGATATTATTTATTTTTAATATAATTGACTCTATTTCCTCTGATCCTATTCTATGACCTCTTATATTAATAACATCATCATTTCGCCCATGTATATTTAAATTATTAAATTTATCATAAGAACCTATATCAAATAATTTAAAGTATCCTTCTTTTGTCCAGTATTTATTCCATATCTTGCTACCATTGATTACATCTATCATGCAACCTGGCCATGAATTTTTTATAATAATCTCTCCTTTTTTTTCACTAGAGTTTTTTTCCAAACAAATACCAAAAATTTTAAAAGGTTTTCCCACTGATCCATGAGGATTTATTTCTAAATTTGAATTATATTTTGGTGCTGTGACTATGCCGCCAGTTTCAGTTTGAAAGTAGGTGTTAACTACTGGTTTCCGCAATTTAAAAAAATTTGCATACCAGTTTCCCACATTTGGAGCCAAAGGTTCGCCCATAGAGCCAATTGTAATTAAATGATTAGACTTAATTTTTTTAGTTTGTGATACTGATTTTAATAATCTTATTAATGTTACTGGCAAGTATAAAATTGATACTTTTAATTCTTTCAATATTTTTTCTAAAAACTTGGTGTCTAGCAGAAGCATTGGTGTTTCAACTAGAATAGTTGTAGATCCGAATGATAAAGGTCCATATAAAGAATATGTATGACCATTAATCCAACCAGCATCAGATGCGGTCATTACCACACTTTTTTTACTCATACCAAAATAATTTTTACAAGTAAATTTGCTGTATAAGAAGTAACCCCCAGTAGAATGGATTATTCCCTTTGGTTCACCAGTACTTCCAGAAGTAAATAGAGTAAAAAATTTTCTTTTACTATTTATTTTCATAAATTTTTCTTTTTTTTTTAATCTACATTTCAATAGTTGTGATGATTTTAAGTAATTAAATTTTAAAGCAGTTTTTTTTTCTCTTAAAATCAAAAATTTTAATTTAGTATGATTTTTATTAATAATTTCTTGAAAATTTTGTTTTATATTTTCGTCATTGTCTCTTGAAATAATTAAGTTAGGTTTGAATATTTTAATTCTTAATTTAATTGCATCTTTTTTAAGATCTTGAAAAATAACTGAATGAAAAATACCCATTTTTGCGCATGCAAGCATTGTTATTGCAGACTCAAAGGATGCGGAAGAATGTATTATTATTCTTGAATTACTTCTAATTTTAAATTTATTGACTAAAAAATTTGAAAGATTATCTACTGCCTGACCGATTTCATTATAAGAGAGTTTATTAATTTCATAATTTTTATTTATATAATAAATGGCAATCTTTTCTCCTAGACCTTTAGCAATATTTTTTTCAACACACTCATAAAAAACGTTTAGTTTTCCATCTGAAAACCAATCTTTATAATTGTTGTTTTTTTTCTCAAGAATTATTTTTGGCTTTTTAAACCAACTTAATAAATTTACTTGTTTTTTCCAAAAACTAGTTAAATTATTGTTTTGTATCGAAGATCTCATATAGAGAAATTGATTTTATTATTTTTAAAAAAATCATAATTCTCATTGGTTTTATCTATTTTAAATAAAACCTCCATATTTTTAGTTGAATGATTTTTAAATTTATATTTTTTACTAGGTTTAAAATTAAATTTTTTATAAAATTTTACATGCTTAGAGTCACAAATAAGAATACAAAAATTCTTATCAATTAATTTATTTATCAATCTCATAAAAGAAAATATCTTATTAAATTGCTTATAGGAGCATAACGTATCTAAATAAAAAAAATTGATGATATTACTTTTTACTTTAATTTCCCTTACACGTAGACAGCAATACATTGCAACGTTATCTTTTTTTTTACCTAAAAAGTGGATATCATATTTTTTAATGAATTTTTTAAACCACTCCTTATGACTTTTTTCAGAATATTTCCAATATTTTTTTTTTAATTTTATTATATCATTAATTTCTTTTTTTTTAAGTTCAAAGGTTTTCTTAACAATAAATCTTATATTTGAATTTTCAATTAATTTATCATCAGATTTATAAATTTTTAAAAAAAATTTTTTTTTTTTGTATTGGAAATAGGCCGGATATCTTTCGTTATCAACAATTCTTAACAAATTAAATTGTTCTTTTATATTTTTATTTATATCAAGTTCGCTGTCTTTTAATTTTCTTCTTTTATTAAATGTTTTTACTCCTTTTTGAATGTAGCTTTTATTATTAGGATAGATTGTTAAAAAGTTGTCTATCATTTTGAAAATATTGTTTGCTTGTATTTCTCTTATTTCATTACTTAGCTCTGTACCATTAAGTTTAAATTTTCTTTGGAGATAAATTCGGCCAGTGTCTACTAATATTTCTGCTTTTATTAGGGATATATAAAAAAAATTTTTGTCCCTTAAAATTTGATTTGCCAACGGTGCAAAGCCTTTATCTCTTGGTAATTTGCTTGGGTGAGCTATTATTGTCTCTTTATTTGAAGTTAAAAAGTCCTCACTTAGAATTTTGGTATAACTTAATGGAAACACTATATCTTGATCTTTAATTTTAAATAAATCATATGATGTTTTGACAATAAAATTTTTATTTTTATTGTATTTAAACTTATATTTTTTGTAATAAAACTTTATCCAGTCATTATTTACGTCGAATAAAAAGGTTATTTTGTATGCCATTAAATTTATAAGGTGTGCAAAGTTGACAATTTATTTATAATTAATTCATCTTATTATAATAAACTAAAAATTTATAAATGAAAAATTCTGTTAAATTCATAAATCATGCTTCAATATTAGTTTCTAATGGGAAAACTACAGTTCTTACAGATCCGTGGTATTCTGGAACATCATTTGATGATGGGTGGATGCTGTTATATGAAAATGAAAAAGATGAAATAGAAAAAATTTTAAATGATGTAAATTTTATTTGGATTTCACACGAACACCCAGATCATTTTTCAATAAAATTTTTTAAAGATTATGAAAAAATTTTAAAAGCAAAAAATGTAAAATTTATTTTTCAGAAAACTAATGACAAGAGAGTAGTAAGCTTTTTAAAAATGAAAAATTATGAATGTATTGAACTAAATAATAATGAAATATACTCAATAGATAATAACTTTGAAATTAAAATTCAAACAAGCGACTTTTACGATAGCGCTTTAATAATAAATTTAAATGGAAAAAAAATTTTTAACTTAAACGATTGCCCTTTAAAAACTAAATCTGAATTAAAAGAATTTAAAAAAATTTACGGTGAGTGTGATTTTTTATTTACTCAGTTTAGTTATGCGGCGTGGAAAGGAGGAAAAAAAAATATATCTTGGAGAAACAGTGCAGCAGATGAAAAGATTAATACACTTAAAAAACAAAGTGAAATTTTAAATGCAAAGTTTACTATTCCTTTTGCAAGTTTTATAAAATTTTGTGATAGCTATAACTTTTATTTAAATGACTCAATTAATACACCTAATAAAATAGTCGAAAAAACTAAAGATATAAATTCTAATATTTTATTTTTAAAACCCTATCAGATATTAGATATAGACAATCCAACTAATGATAAACTAGGATTTAATTTTTGGCAAGATATTTATTCAAACTCAAATAATTTTAATATAATAGAAAATAAAAAAACTTATAATTTTAAAACTCTTAATGAAGCATTTCTTTTATATGAAAAAAGAATTTTTTCAAAAAACTCCAAATTCTTAATTAAATTATTATCTAAATTTAAGTTATTTAATTTTTTTCAACCAATAATAATTGAAATTAAAGATTTAAAAATGAATGTTAAAGTAGATTTAGCAAATAATTTATTTGAAGAAGTAGATTCACAGCCCGATATTGAAATGTACTCCAAGTCATTATATTTAATATTTAATCAGGACTTCGGTTTTGATACATTGACAGTCAATGGATGTTTTGAAGAAAAAGATAAAAGTGCATTTACAAAAATGTCAAAGAGTTTTGCTATAGGAAATTTAAACAACCTAGGAATAAATTTAAATCATAGAATAATCTTCAATGCCTCTGTAATTATTTTATTTTTTAAAAAGCTAATAAGTATAAAAAAAAAAATTGCTTAAATACTAATCTTTTTCATATTTGTTTTTATAGTTTATTTTTAATTTTTCATTTTGCCATTCTTTTTTCATATAACAGTTGCCTATTACCAATGTGTCTAAATTTGTACCCATAAAACAATTAAAGGCATCTTCAGGAGTATTTACTATTGGCTCACCTCTTACGTTAAAAGATGTGTTAACTAAGATCGGACAACCTGTTTTTTTATAAAATTTTTCTAATAGCTTGAAGTACTTTTCATTTGTCTCTTTATTTACTGTTTGTATTCTAGCGCTATAATCTACGTGAGTAACAGCAGGAATTTCAGATCTTTTAACATTAAGTTTATCAATTCCAAATAACTTGTTTTCGTGCTCAGTGATAGAGACTATTTTATCTTTTTTTATATTGGCTACCATTAGCATATATGGGCTTTTTTTATCAATTTCGAACCATTTGCTTACTTCAGACTCCAAAATAGATGGTGCAAAAGGTCTAAAACTCTCTCTAAATTTAACTTTTAAATTCAAATTTTTTTGTATATCCACAGATCTAGGATCAGCTAATATCGATCTTGCACCTAAAGCTCTTGGACCAAATTCCATTTTTCCTTGAAACCAACCAACAGCTAAATTTTGTGTCAAATCATCTACTGACTTATCCAAAACGTTATTTTCATTTAGTGTTATATATTTTGCGCCAATTTCTTTTAATTTATTCTCAATTTCACTTTGATTATATTCTGGCCCTAAATAAGAACCTTTCATACTATCTGTATTATCTACGTATCTAGTATTATTCAATTCATTAAACCACATAACGAGAGATGCGCCTAATGAACCTCCTGCGTCCCCCGCGGCTGGCTGTACCCAGATGTTATCAAAAATTTTTTCCTTCAAAATTTTGCCATTAGCAACACAATTAAGAGCAACTCCTCCAGCCAGACATAAATTTTTGATTCCATATTCATCTCTAATACTTTTAGTCAGTTTTAACATTATTTCCTCAGTTACTTTTTGAATAGAAGCCGCTATATCCATATGAAATTGAGTGATTCTGTCTTTTTCTGAGTCACGCGGTTTTTGACCAAAAAGTTTATTAAATTTATTGTTTGTCATGGTTAAACCCGTGGCATAATTAAAGTAGCTTTGGTCAAGTCTAAATGAACCATCGGGCTTAATATCAATTAATTTTTTAATTTTATCTTGATATAAAGCTTTGCCATAAGGAGCCAATCCCATTAATTTATACTCTCCACTATTTACTTTAAAACCTGTGTAATAAGTAAATGCAGAATAAAGCAATCCCAAGGAATGAGGAAAATGAATTTCTTTTATAATTTCAAGTTTATTTTTTTTACCAATAGCTACAGTTGTAGTAGCCCATTCCCCAACTCCATCTGCAGTTAGAATAACTGCTTCCTCAAACGGTGATGGGTAAAAGGCACTAGCAGCGTGGCTCAAATGATGGTCTGAAAAAAAAATATTTTTATCAGACTTATAATTTACATCATGATTTTGTAATTTT
>MDTG01374347.1_pt1 | contig 13979 bp, 7 predicted proteins | sample 811421 | NCBI WGS metagenome assembly MDTG01 (sample SAMN05326645, study PRJNA326480) | marine metagenome | isolation source: seawater | place: Pacific Ocean: South East | collected 2011 | reverse complement strand
CGGTCGGCGAGGATGACGACGGTGACGAAGCGGCCGGGCCGCTGCCGCTGGGCCATCTGCGCATGCGGATCGAAGCGCTGCTGGAAGAGGGCGCCCCGGCACTGCCGGCGCCGTCGGACCGGCCGGTGACGCTGCACATCGCGCACAGCTGGGGCGGCGGCGTCTGGCGCTGGATAGAGGATTTTGCCGCCGGCGATCCGTCGCACGTCCACCTGGTCCTGATCGCGGTCTCGGACGGCCCGGGCCGCACCTGCGGTCGCTATCTCCGGTTGTGCGCGGCGGGGCCCGGTCGCGGCGTGATCCGGGAGTTCGCGCTGTCGCCGATGGTCTCGGCGGTCGCCGACGGCAACGAGGTTTACGCCGAGCACCTGGCGGCGGTGATCGAGTGGTTCGGCGTCGCTCGTATCGTAGTTTCGTCGCTGATCGGGCATGCGCTGGATTGCCTGCGCACCGGGCTGCCGACGCTGGCGATGCTGCACGACTTCTTTCCGCTCTGGCCGCTTCTGGACCGCGATCCCCGGCCTTTTCTCGAGCGTGCCGACGGCGATCCCGACAAGGCCCGGACCACGGCACTTGACGATCACCCCGACTCGATGAAATTCGAGCCGACGCGGCCCGCCTTCTGGCACCGCATCGCGCGCGCCTGGCTCGAGGCCGTGAAGTCCGGCGATGTCGCGCTGTGCGCGCCGACCGACCACGTCATCGAGCGGTTTCGCGCGCTTGCCGCCGATCCCGCCCTGGAGATCAGCCGGGTTCGGCACGGATTCCGTCGGTTCGAATCGCCGGTCGCATTCGAGCCACCGGCGAAGGATACGCCGCTGCACCTGCTGATCCCCGGACGATTGAGCGCCGGCAAGGGGCTGAGGCTGCTGCGCGAGGCATTGCCTCGGCTGGCCGGCAGGCTGCGCCTGACCGCGCTGGGTTGCGGGCGCGAAGGGCTGGCGCTGATGGGGCAGCCCGGCGTCGACCTGGTGCCCGAATATCGCCGGGAGGAGCTCCCGGCCCTGGTGGCCGCGCTGAGACCGCACGGCGCGCTGCTGCTGTCGACCGTCCCGGAGACCTGGAGCTACACCTTGAGCGAGGTCCGGGCGCTGGGACTGGCGCCGGTCGCGACCCGCGTGGGCAGTTTTGCCGAGCGGATTGCCCACGAACACGACGGGGTACTGTTCGATCCCGATCCCGATTCGCTGGTCGATTGCCTGCTGGCGCTGGCCGAAAACCCCGAACGCCTGGCCGGGCTGGCTGCCGCGGCGGCGCCCGAGCGCTCGCTGGAGGCGATGGCGGCCGAGCTGGACGGCATTTGCCCGGGCCGTCATACGGTTGCATTGCCGACGCCGAAGGCGATTGCGGCGCCCGAGGCGACCTGGGCGCTGCAGGCGGCGAGGCTGGCGTCCGCGCGCATCGCGGCTCGCCGGGCGCGCGCCGAGCTTTCGCGGATGCGCGACGAGCTCGAGACCCGCACCCGCTGGGCCGAGACCATGGAGCGCCAGTTCCGCAGCCGCAGCGAATGGGCCGAGCGGCTGGACGCCCAGGCTGCCGAGCAAGCCGAGGCGCTGATTCGGCAGGACCGCCAGTACCACGAACTGTCCGACCGCTACGGTGAATTGCTGGATCGCTATCAGGCGCTGGACCGGAACCATGCGCAGCTGCGCGAGCAGCAGGCCGCGCTGGTAGAAGATCACGACCGGTTGCTGGAACAGCACGAGCAGCTGCAGATCCAGCACGAGCACCTGTGCCGGGTCCATGAGGAACTCTGCCAACAGCACGCGCTGCTCGGCCGTCAGCACGACGACCTGGGTCGACGGCACGAGCAGCTGCAGGCCGAATATGACGCGGTGGTCAACAGCACGTCATGGAAGCTGACCCGGCCGCTGCGGTTCGCCAGGCGGGTGGTGACCCGCAGGCGGTTGCGCAAGCTGGTCAATCCGCTGCAATGGATCCGAATGACCCGCGTTTTCCTGTTTCGTTGGCGCTACCGGGGACTTCGCGGCGCGCTGGACGCCCTGCAGCACTCGCAGGCCGAGGAACCGCGCCGCGAATCCTTCACCGAGGCGCAGCTTCTCCGGCCAGAGCGCGTGATCGATCCGGTGGAGCTCCCGTCAAGCGAAGACCCGGAGGTGAGCATCGTCATCCCGGTCTACAACCAGCTCGCCTACACCGCCGCCTGCCTGGAGAGCATTGCCTCCATAGCGACCGATGTCGGGTACGAAGTGCTGGTGGTCGACGATGCATCCAGCGACGAAACGCAGGCGTGGCTTGGTCGGTGCCGAGGCGTTCGGGTGCTGCGCAACCGGCGCAACAAGGGGTTCATCGGCACCTGCAATCGCGGTGCCAGGCAGGCGCGCGGACGCTACCTGGTGTTCCTCAACAACGATACCCGGGTCACCGCCGGCTGGCTGGATGCGCTGGTCGATACCTTCCGCGCCCACCCGGAAGCCGGCATCGTGGGCGCCAGGCTGGTGTTTGCCGACGGCACGCTGCAGGAGGCCGGGGGTATCGTGTTCCGCGATGCGGCCGGCTGGAACTTCGGCCGCGGCGACGATCCGGACCGGCCGGAATACCGCTTCCTCAGTGAGGCCGACTACGTCTCAGGCGCCTGCCTGGCAATCGAGCGCGAACGGTTTGCCGAATTCGGCGGGTTCGACAAGCACTACGCCCCCGCGTACTACGAGGACACCGACCTGTGCTTCAAGACGCGCCGGGCCGGTCTGAAAGTGCTCTACCAGCCCGCATCGACGGTGATTCATTTCGAGGGCGCCACCTCGGGTACCGACGAGACGACCGGTGCGAAGCGCTACCAGGTGGTCAACCGCGAAAAATTCATGCAGCGCTGGGCCGACACCCTGGCCTCGCACCCGGAGAACCCGGGCGAGTTCGCGCCTTCGGCCGCAAGCGAGTTCCGCTTTCGCAGGTTTCCGCGGCGGGCACTGGTCATCGATGCGGTCACGCCGATGCCGGATCACGATTCGGGCTCGGTGCGGATGTTCGCGATGTTGCGCCTGCTCGGCGAGCTCGGTTACCGGACAAGCTTCATGCCGCAGAACCTCGCCTGGACGGGGCGGCATTCCGAAGACCTGCAGCAGGCAGGCGTCGAGGTGCTGACCGCGCCGTGGGTGGCCAATCCCGGGGAATGGCTGGCCGCTCATGGAAGCGAACTGGACCTGGTCATCGTCAGCAGGCACTATGTGCTGGCGCCGCTGATGAAGATGTTGCGCGCGCATTGTCCGCGGGCCAGCGTCGTGTTCGACACGGTCGATCTTCACTTCCTGCGCGAACAGCGCGAAGCCGAACTGGCCGGCACCGAGGCCGCGGCCCGGATTGCCGAGAAGACCCGCGCCGAAGAGCTTGCGCTGATCGGACAGGCCGATGCCACGCTGGTCGTCAGCGAGTTCGAGCGCGAACTGCTCGGCGGCCTGGTGCCCGAGGCGCCGGTCATCGTCGTTTCCAACATCCATTCGCTGCATCCCCCGGGCAGGCCTTTCGAGCAGCGCGAGGGACTGGTGTTCGTCGGCGGCTTCCAGCATCCGCCCAACCTCGACGCGGCCGAATGGCTGATCGACGAGATCCTGCCGTTGATCCGTCGCGAACTGCCCGAAGTCGAGCTTCACCTGATCGGCAGCAAGATGCCTGAGCGTCTCAAGAGCCGCACGGCGCCGGGCCTTGAGGTGCACGGCTTCGTTTCCGATCTCGAGCCGTTCATGAACGGCTGCCGGATTTCCCTGGCGCCGCTGCGCTACGGGGCCGGCGTCAAGGGCAAGGTCAACCAGGCCATGAGCCACGGCTTGCCGGTGGTGGCCACCTCGTGCGCCGCCGAGGGCATGTACACCGAACACGGGCGCGACATCCTGGTGGCCGACGACGCGGCCGCGTTCGCCGCCGAGGTCTGCCGGCTGTACCGCGACGGCGATCTCTGGGCGCGGCTGGCCGCCAACGGCCGAATCAACGTCGAGCGCTATTTCTCGCTGGACGCGGCGCGACGGTCGCTGGAATCGCTGCTGGCCGAACTGGAGCCCGGCGGTTGATTACCCTCGGATATTGCATGGATTCCCGTTGGCCCACCCGGGAACACGACTCTCCGGGTTCCGGCATCCGAAAATTCATACGGCAGGAAGGCTAAGGAACCTCTGAATAACTCCGGGCGGAGCGCGTTTCAGTCGGAAAGGCCGCAGATCGTTTGGTGCGACGCGAGTGACAGTAGCCATAGCTACGGCCGAGGGGCGCAACGCGCGAGATGCGGCTTTTCCGGCAGCTGGTAATGACAATCGCCTTCGGGACGGGCCTTTGCGGGGCCTCCGGCTCGCTTGTCATGACAATCGGGCTCGCTTATTTGGAACAACCAAACCACGCTCGCCCAAGCCAAGCTGGAGCCTCCCGCAAAGGCGCCGTCGCGCCCGCCCAGAGTTATTCAGCGGTTCCCTAAGCAGAATTCTCCCGCAGGAGCCTGCTTGCAGGCGAATGGAACTGCGGAAAGTCCCCGCGAGGGTTCGCCTGCAAGCAGGCTCCTACGGCGTGGAACCCGGCCCGCGCAGGGTTATTCAGAGGTTCCTTACCGCAGCCGTCGGACCGAGCTGACGTTGGTGATGGACTGCAGCTTGCCCAGCAGCGTGCCGAGCTGTTCCAGGTCTTCCACTTCCAGCGTCAGCTCGATGCCGACCGCTTCGGGCTGTTCGCCGCGCTGCGCGTTCATGGCGCTGACGCTCAGGTTCTGGCTGGAAATGACCGAGCCGATATCCTTGATCAGGTCGCGTCGGTCCCATGCGTCGATGCGTACCCGCACCGGGTAGCGGGTGCGGGCGCTGCGCGACCAGTCGACCTGGATTCGTCGTTCCGGCTGGCGCTGGGCCAGGCGCAGGTATTGACGGCAATCCTCCCTATGAATGCTGACGCCCCGGGTACGGGTGATGAATCCCGCGATCGGATCGCCGGGGAGCGGCTGGCAGCAGCGCGCCAGCTGGTACACGAGGTTGCCCACGCCCTCGATCCGGATTTCGCTGCCTGTGCCGGCCGTCTCCTGTCCCGACGGGCGCCGGAACGGAAGCTCCGGCTTGTCGGCGTCGGGCCCGGCATGCAGGCGAAGGGCCGACTGGCCGACCTGGGCGGCCGTGAGGTCGCCGGCGCCGATCGAGGCCAGCAGGTCGTCGATGCGCTTGAAATTGTACTGTTCGGCCACCGGCTGGAGATTGGCGCCTGCCAGGTCGAGTCGCTTGAGTTCGCCTTCCATCGCCGCCTGGCCGGCGGCCAGGTTTTCGTCGAAGTTCAGTTGCCGGAAGTAGTGGCGTACCTTGGCGCGGGCGCGTCCGGACCTCAGGTAGCCCAGCTGCGGGTTGAGCCAGTCCCGGGACGGGTGTCCCTGGTTTGATGTGAGCACTTCGACCCGGTCGCCGTTGGCCAGCACGTGGGTCAGCGGCACGATGCGCCCGTTGACCTTGGCACCGCGGCAGCGGTGGCCGACCTCGGTGTGCACGTGGTAGGCGAAATCCAGCGCGGTCGCCCCCTGGGCCAGGTCGATCACGTCGCCGCGGGGCGTGAGCACGTATACGCGGTCCTCGCTGGTCAGCGCCTCGAAGTTCTCGATCAGCGCCTGATCTTCGATTTCCTGGTCGTGGGCCTGGTCGCGCGCCTTGTCGCCATCGCCGTCGCCGGCTTCGATCAGCTGCCGCATCACGCCGATTCGTTGCTCCAGCGCACTGTCGCGCGGGCCGCCTTCCTTGTAGCGCCAGTGGGCGGCGACGCCGAACTCGGCGTGCTCGTGCATTTCGTGGGTCCGGATCTGGACTTCGAACACGCGCCCGTGGCTGCCGCGAACGGCCGTGTGCAGCGAACGGTAGAGATTGGGCTTGGGGTTGGATATGTAGTCGTCGAACTCGCCGGGCACGGGTTGCCAGTGGCTGTGGACCAGTCCGAGCGCCGAGTAGCAGCTGGCCAGGTCGTCGACCAGCACGCGCACGGCGCGCACGTCGAAAAGCTGATGGAAGTCCAGGCCCTTGCGCTGCATCTTGCGCCAGATCGAATAGATGTGCTTGGCCCGGCCGCTGATCTCGTGGGCGATCCCGGCGCCGTCGAGTTTTTCCGACAGCTGCTGCATGAACGCGTCTATGTAGCGCTCGCGCTCGTCGCGCTGCTCTGCGACCAGCCGCTCGATGCGCGCGCAGGCCTCGGGCTCCAGGTAGCGGAACGCGAGATCTTCCAGCGGCCACTTGAGCTGCCAGATGCCCAGCCGGTTGGCCAGCGGAGCGTGTATCGCGCGCGTTTCGTGCGCCAGCGAGCGGCGGCTTTCGTCGTCGCGCGCGACCTGCATGCGCGCAAGCTGCCAGGCCAGCACCAGCAGCACCACGCGAACGTCGTAGATCAGCGCGAGAATGAGCCGCCTCAGGCCCTCGGCGCGGCTGGACGAATCGGGCAGGTAGCGCCGGTCGAAATGCACCACGCGACGAAACTGCTCGACCAGCCGGTCTTCGTCTTCTCCGGTCGGGCGGACCGGGGCACCGTCCTCGCGCGCCGCGACAATCGCGAGCGCGGCGAGCACCGTCGTCCTGTCCGGAGACAGGGGGTTGAGTGCCCTGAGCATGCGTTGGGCCAGTTCCGCATCATCGTCGGATTGTCGTTCGACGAGTTCGGCCGTCGCGACGATTTCAGGATCGTCGGCAATCTCGGGGGGGTAGTGGCCGATCAGGCGGCTCAGGGGCGATCGGGATTTTCGGACCATGTCGAACGTGCCTCAAGCAGACCCGGCTTCTGCCGCGCAGCGGATCGATGCAGGGGCGGTCATCCCTCGAGCAGGCCCGCCTCGGCAAGGCGCTCCCTGTAGCGGCGCTTGTTGGTTTCCATGTCCCGGCCCAGGCGATAGAGAAAGTCCCATGCGTAGATCCCGGTGTCGTGACCGTCGTCGAAACGCAGCGCAACGGCGTAGCTTCCGATCGGCTCGATGGCTTCGATGTTGACCTGTTGCTTGCCGGTCAGCAGCTTCGGCTCCGAGAGGCCGTGGCCGCGCACCTCGGCCGAGGGCGAGTGCGTTCGCAGGTATTCGCAGTCGAGCTCGAACGACTGACCGTCGGCGAACTCGCAGACAAGAACGCGGCGTGCGCGCTCCAGCCTGAGTTCGGTCAAGGAAGGTGTGTTCATTGACCGCTAGTGTAATACGTCGGCGAGCCGGGTCCGACCGGCAGGTCGAGACCGAACGTCCAGAACAGGAACAGCAGGGACCAGCCGGTAATGAAGAATATCGAGTAGGGCAGCATGGTGGCGACCATGGTCCCGATGCCGAAGTTCTTGTTGTAGCGGGTCGCCCAGGCCAGGATAAGCCCGAAATAGCTCATCATCGGCGTAATGATGTTGGTGGACGAATCCCCGATGCGGTAGGCGGTCTGGATGACTTCGGGCGAATAGCCGATCAGCATCAGCATGGGCACGAAGATCGGAGCGGTAACCGCCCACTGGGCCGAGGCCGAACCCAGCGAAAGATTGATCATGCCGCAAACGAGAATGAAGAACACGAATACCAGCGGGCCCGTCAGGCCGATGCCCTGAAGGAAGTTCGCGCCGGTCACGGCGGTGATCGCGCCGAGATTGGTCCAGCCGAAATAGGCGACGAACTGTGCGGCGAAGAACACCAGTACGACGTACAGCCCCAGTGTGGCGATCGCCGAGGACATGCCGTTGATCACATCGCGGTCGTTCTTCATCGTGCCGACGGTCTTGCCGTAAGCAAATCCGGTCGCCAGGAAGAACACGAAGATCCAGGCCACGATGCCGCGGAAGAACGGCGAGCGGATCATCTCGCCGGTTTCGGGGTTGCGCAGCGGGCCCCATTCGGGCACTAGCGTGATCGCCATCAGCGCGAATACGCCGGCCGCGGCCAGGCCCGCGGCAAGCAGCCCTTTCTTCTCGTCGGAGGTCAACGGCTGCATCGAACGGCCGTCGAGGATTTCCTCGTCGGCCTCGGAGGCATCGTACTTGCCGAGCTTGGGCTCGACGATGAAGATCGTCACCAGCGAACCGACAATGGTGATCATGAACGTGGAGACGAACATGAAGAAGTAGCTGGCGGTGGCGTCGACCGTGTAGTTCGGATCGATGAGCTGCGCGGCTTCCTCGGTGATGCCGGCCAGCAGCGGATCGATCGTGCCGATCAGCAGGTTGGCGCTGTAACCGCCCGAAACGCCGGCGAACGCCGCGGCCATGCCGGCCAGCGGATGTCGCCCCAGCGAATAGAACACTGCCGCGGCCAGCGGCACCAGCACCACGTAGCCCATCTCCGAGGCGGTGTTGGACAGCACGCCGGCAAAGACGATCGCGACCGTCACGACGTGCCTCGGCGCGTTGAGCACGATGCCGCGCACCAGGGCCGAGATCATCCCCGATTTTTCCGCCACGCCGACGCCGAGCATGGCGACAAGTACCACGCCCAGCGGCGCGAAGCCGGTGAAATTGGACACCAGGTTGGTCACGATCATGCGCAGGCCGTCCGCGTTGAGCAGGCTGACTGCGCGAATCATGCCGTCGTCGGCGCGCCCGCTCATGCCTTCCGGGCGCGGATCGGGGACGGCCACGTCCAGCCAGCCGAACAGGCCGGACAGCAGCACCATCGCGATCGCCAGCAGGGCAAACAGCGTCACGGGGTGCGGCAGCAGGTTGCCGAGCCACTCGACGGTGTCAAGGAAGCGGGTGAACCAGTTCCTGGGTTCGCCGGTTTCGGTGCTGGAAGCTTTGTTGTCGGTCACTGGCGGACTTCCTGACTGATTTTCGAATCGCGCATCATAGCAACATCGCAGCGCGACCTCCGGACCAGTCCTGCCGCCGTGTCATTCGGGATCGATGGCGGAAGTCATTGTCCGGCGGCGTTTTCGGCGATGATCCTGAAGCGGATTCGCATCCGGTCGGAAACGCGCAATGCCCCCCCGGCGGTCGAGAAAGGTTCGATGCCGAAATCGGACTGCAGGAGGTCCAGCATGCCGCTGGCCGTCAGTCGCGTGCCCGCGAGCTTGACGGCGACCGGAACGACGACCTCGCGTACCTGGCCGCGAACGCGTATGCGTACCGTCACATCCGGCAACCACGCGGGACCCTCGACGCCGATCGATCGAATCGCGATTTCCGGATGCCGTTTCGCGTCCAGCACACGCTCGCCGAGCATGTTGTCCCGCGTGCCTGAAATCGCCGCTTCGTCCAGCTCGGCTTTCAGCCCGGCCTCGGCGCGCCACTGCGGTCTGTCGACTTCCAGTGCCGAGGCGTCGAGTCGCAGGTCCAGGCGAGCGCTCCGGTGCCCGTCGCCGAGCACCACCATTCCGCTCAGGACGCTGCCACCGATGATGTGGCTGTGGCCCAGGCGTGCCATCGCGCCTTCGGGGTCGACCCGGATCCGCAGTTCCGAAGCCGCTGTATCGACACGGTATACCCGCTCCGCCGCTTGCGGCGCGGCAAAAGACGGCCAGGCGACGGAGGCCGATTCCTCGAGATTGCGCTGCGGCGGGGCGGCGCAACCGACCAGGATCGCGAGCGTCCCGAGCGCGAAGACGCGCCCGAACGATCGCGAAGCCGCTTGCACCGAACAGCGCAGCGACATTCGCAACAACATGTTCATGGTCAATGCCGTATCGTTTCCATCAAACCAGATGGTAGCCTGCCCTGATGAAAGTGCCGCTTGGAAATACGCAGCGCACCTACGGGCTGATTGCCCAGGCGCTGCACTGGCTGGTGGCGGCCGGCATCGCGGTCCAGTTCGTCTGGGCCTGGCGGATCGACGAAACCGAATCGATCCGTGCGCAGTTCACCCTGGTCAACCAGCACAAGTCGATAGGCATGACGGTCCTGGCGCTGGTGGTCGTGCGTCTGTTTTGGCGGGCGTTCAATCGGCCGCCGCCTTTTCCGTCGAGCATGTCGGCGTGGGAAAGATTCACCGCATCGACGGCCCACTGGTTGTTGTACGCGCTGATTCTCTTGATGCCGGTCAGCGGCTGGATCTACACCTCGGCGGCGGGCTTCGGCCCTGAATTCTTCGGGCTCGTCGATATCCCGGCGCTGGTCGGCCAGGACGAGCGCCTGGAGAAGGTGTTCGGTGAGGTGCACGAATGGCTTGCGGTCGGCATCGCGACGCTCGTCTCGATTCACGTGCTTGCCGCGCTGCGCCACCAGTTCGTGCTCAAGGATGGATTGCTGAGGAGGATGATTCCCCCATGGAAATGAGAATGTTACCGACTGTCGGGGCCTCGGTGCTTGCCGTGCTGATGCTGGCAGCCGTCTCGGGTGCTGCGGCCGAAGTGAAATGTTTCCGGGGAAGCCAGGACACCGGCGAACTCGTGTTTTCAGGCGCGGTGGAAGAAACCGGCTTCACCGGCAGGTTCGGACAGTTCTCGGTGGAATACTGCATGCCCGACGGCGGGCCGACGGACGGTCGGATCGAAGTTCGGGTGCAGTTCTCCTCTGCCGATACGGACAACCCCGAGCGCGACGAAACGCTCAAGGGCGAGGCGTTCTTTGCTGTCGACCAGTATCCCGAAGCGTCCTGGAAAAGCCAATCGATTTCGGCCGAGGGCGAGGCGTACGTGGCCGACGGTGAACTCGATCTCAAGGGCGTCCGGGCCTCGCAGGCCGTGAATTTCACGCTGACGCCGAACGGCGACGACCTGGTCGCGCGCGGCGAATTCAACATGCGCGGCGGAGCCGAGGTGGAACGCCTGCGATTCGATGTCGGCACCGGCGAGTTTTCCGATCCCGGGTTCGTTCGAAACCGCGTCGACCTGAGCTTCGAAATCAGGCTGGTGGTCGAGGACTGACCGCCTCCACTCCAGAGTCCTTTGCACGCGAATTGGCGGCGGGACCTGGCGTACCCCGCCAGGCGTTAGAATCCTTCGGTTGAATTTGTCGAAACAATCGTCGAAATAATCGTCGAAAAAATCGGAGATCGCCCGTGATGCATACTCGAAATCGTTTTTTCCCGGCCCTGGCGGCATTCGCCGGCCTTCTCGTACTGGGCGGCTGCGACCGTCCCGAACCGGTCGCCCCGGAACCCGAGCCCGACGCCCAGGTGTCGGCGGTCGAGGAATCGGCCGGCTACGCCATCCCGGCGCTGCCGACGCCGGGATTCGACATCGAGCGCTACTCGAAAGACCTCCAGACGCTGGCCTCTGACGAGTTCGAGGGCCGCGCCCCGGGCTCGCGGGGCGAGCGGCTTACGGTGAACTACCTGGTCGAGCAGCTGGCCGAGGCGGGTCTGCAGCCCGGTTTCGGAGACAGCTACCTGCAGCCGGTTCCCATGGTGGAGCTGACCAATCAGGAGCGTTCGCCGATTTCGGTTGAGCAGGGCGGTGAAACGCTCGAGCTGACCTATCCCGAGCAGATGATCATAGGCTCGCGCCGCCTGGGCACCGATTTTCACGGTGTCGAGAATTCGGAGCTGGTCTTCGTCGGCTACGGCGTCGTGGCGCCGGAATACGACTGGAACGACTACGCCGGTCTCGACGTGAAAGGCAAGACGGTGGTGATCCTGGTCAACGACCCCGGGTTCGCGGCGCCCGATTCCGGCCTGTTCAACGGCCGGGCCATGACCTACTACGGGCGCTGGACCTACAAGTACGAAGAGGCCGCTCGACAGGGCGCCGCCGCGGCACTGATCGTGCACGAAACCGAGCCGGCATCCTATCCCTGGGAGGTGGTCACCAACTCGTGGTCGGGCGCCCAGTTCGAACTTGCCGCGCGCGGCGATGAGCCGGTCATGGCACTGGAGGGCTGGATCACCGTGGACACCGCGCGCGACCTGTTAGCCCGGGCCGGTCTGGACTACGAGGCGCAAAAGGCGCGCGCGGCCCAGCCCGGCTTCGAGGCGGTCGGGCTGGACGCCCAGGTCACCGCGCAGGTTCGCAACAGCGTTCGCGAGGGCCTGTCGTACAACGTTGCCGGTCGCCTGCCGGGAACCGAGCGCCCCGACGAAGCTGTGGTCTACATGGCGCACTGGGATCACCTGGGCCGCAACATGGCGCTGCCGGGCACGGCCGGCATCTTCAACGGCGCCATCGACAACGCTTCGGGCACCGCGGCGGTGCTGGAACTTGCCAGGATGCATGCCGCCGCCGGACCGGCCGAGCGCACCGGGATGTTTCTGCTGGTCACGCTGGAAGAATACGGGCTGCTCGGCTCGCGTCATTACGTGAACGAGCCGGCGTTCGCAGCGGCCGATACGGTCGCGGCGATCAACCTCGATGCGTTCAGCTTCATGGCCGGTCCCACCGAGGACATGGTCGTGGTCGGCTACGGCTCGTCCGAACTCGAAGAGATCCTTGCCGCGACGCTGGAAGCCTCCGACCGCTATATCGTCGAGGAGCCGACGCCGGAGGCCGGCTATTACTATCGCTCCGATCACTTCAATTTCGCCCGTGGCGGGATTCCGGCGCTGTACGCCAAGAGCGGCGTGGAGCACGTCGAGCTCGGCGCCGAGCACGTGCTTGCAATCGAGCGAGAGTTCCGGGACAACCGGTACCACAAGCCGGGCGACGTATTCGATCCGGAATGGGACCTGCGGGGAATTGCCGAGGACGCGTCGGCGCTCTACCAGGTGGGTCGCTACCTGGCCGAGTCGGATGCATGGCCGAATTGGTACGAAGGCAACGAATTTCGCGCCATCCGGGACCGACAGCGCCCCTGATTCCGGCGCCGCCAAGTGCGGTGATTCGCAAAATCGAGCCGACTTGCCCGTCCGCCGGGCAAGTCGGCCGGATCGGTATGAATATTGCATGTTCATGGTATGAGCAGCCCGTGCCGAACCGTTCACCCGCAAGCTGACATGAATCCAGGCGAAGTCGGTCGCCTGGCGCGTGCGTTCGAACATTCGGCCGCAGGCATAGCTCTGCAGTCGCCCGCGGGCCGCTGGCTGGAGGTCAATCCGGCGTTTTGCGCGCTGGTCGGCTACTCGCGGGAAGAGCTAATCGGCAATTCGTTCACCGCGATCACTCATGCCGACGACGTCCAGCGAAGCCTCGAGCAGCTCGGCCGCCTGAACCGGAAGGAAATCAGCAGCTTCCGTTTCGACAAGCGTTATCTGCACGCCAACGGTCGCGAGGTCTGGGTGCGGCTGGACGTGTCGATGGTGCTCGATGATCAGGATCGGCCCGAGTTGATCATCACCCAGGCCAACGACATTACCGCGAGTCGACAGATTCGCGAGCAACTGGCGGAAAACGAGGCCCGGCTGAGCTCCATCATCCGTTCTATGGCCGAGGGCGTCATCGCCATCGAGAAGGACGGAAGCTTTTCGGTCGCCAACCAGCGCGCCGCCCATATCCTGGGCGCCGTTCCGCACGCGCTGGAATCGCTGTCGTTGTCGGATTTCGAATCCGATTGCTGGCGCCTGGACGGGACCCCGATGTCGCTGGAAGAGTTTCCCGCATCCGTGACGCTGGCCACGGGTCGTCCCCAGCGCGAGGTCGTAATGGGCATGGAGCGGCCTGACGGCCGGCAGGTCTGGATCGAAATCAGCACCGAGCCGGTGCACGCCGAAGGCACCGAAGAGCTTATCTCGGTGGTCGCCACCTTCTCCGACATCACGGCGCGTATCAGTACCGAGCGGGCGCTGCGCGAAAGCGAAGAGCGCCTTTCGCTGGCCGTAGAGGGTGCGAAGCTCGGCATGTGGGACTGGCACCTGGACACCCGTGAACTGAGCTTCAACGGTATTGCCGAGCGCATGTTGGGCTATGGCAGGAACGAGGTCGAATCGAGTCTGAAGTCGGTGCGCGCACTGGCCCACCCGGACGACGAGGACCGCCTGGTCGATGAAATGGAAGCGCACCTGTCAGGTGCCCGTCCGTTCTTCGAGACCGATGTCCGGATGCGGCGCAAGTCCGGGGGCTACATCTGGACCAACATTCGCGGACGGGTCACCGAGCGCGACCCGCATGATCGTCCGCTGAGGGTGACCGGCATGCTGATCGACATCAGCCAGCGCAAGGACCTGGAAGCACGACTCAACGAGCTGGCGACCACCGACGAAT
>MDTG01071903.1_pt1 | contig 13979 bp, 11 predicted proteins | sample 811421 | NCBI WGS metagenome assembly MDTG01 (sample SAMN05326645, study PRJNA326480) | marine metagenome | isolation source: seawater | place: Pacific Ocean: South East | collected 2011 | reverse complement strand
TTGCTTCATATTAAAAGCTTTTTCATAAAACTCGTTAAATAAAGAATATGGTTTAGAGTTATTTATATTATTTATTTTTATCATTTTGATCGAAAAATATTTTTTTTAGCTGCAACTTTGAATATATACATTTGATTGTGCGCCGGTATGAACTTCAAGCTTGCCAGTTACTTCTGCTCCCATTCTTTTATAGAAATGATTAGCTTCTAGAAGTTCGCCAACAACTATAACAAATTCATATGTGGATTTTAATTTAAAGTAATTTATTAACTCAGCATAAAGCTCATCTGCAATTCTTTGCCTTCGGTAAGAGGAGTTAACACATATTGTTAATAACTCAGCTTTAGGATATTTATTTCTTTCGGCACCAGAGATGTGATTCAAAATAGAAAATATCTTAGCTAGCTTGTAAGGGTTAAAAATAGATGGAAGCAAAGAATACATAAGCGTAAATGGGAATGCTAGCATCGGTTTATAAAGGCTTGTTTTTCCAAGAGATCCAGAAACAAAGCCTACAAGTTGATTATCTTTATAACTTGTAATTAAGATGGTTGAATCTGATTTATCTATGCATTTATACATAAGGGATAAAAAATTTAGGCCTAAGGTTGGTAGAAAACCTGATTTAATCGAGGAAATGTGAAGTTTAGCTACATCCTGATATTTTTTTTTATTCAATTATGGCTACCTGAGAAGATGGTGTTAGATAAAACATGAAAACAACATATTTTTATACTTTCTTAGAATACATGATAATAATAATAGGGGCGGTAAACGTGCAATTGATATATTGGTTTTTTAAAATATTACTATTATTATTTATTTTCATCGTGATAATAAAGCCTCTCAATATCAGTCTCTTTGGTCTGTTCTCCGTATTGAATTTCAATAATATGGCAAGGCTCATCATAAGGGTTGATAATCTGATGCCAAGCTGTTTTTTTAATGAAAAGAGTTTCTTCTAATTTAAAATCTATTGCTTTTGCATCTTCAGCTTTTCCCTCACTATAATTTACAGTACATGCTCCTTTACTGACAAACCAAATCTCGCTTCTAAAAAAATGCCTTTGAAAGCTTAATCCTTTTCCAGGAGATACAATTAATTCTTTAACTTTTACATTTGTTGCACCTGAGTCGGTAAAAAGATTGTAAAAAGATCCCCATAATCTATTCTCTCCATCATATTGAAAATCTTTTAATATCCAGCTAGAAGAATTCTTTTTATCATCTCCGCCAACACTAAATACAAAATCAATACCAGTCACACTCATCTCTGGAATATTATTTTTTTTTCTATCTCCACCATTACAAAAAACTATTTTGTCATCAGGGTAGTTTTGTTTTATTTTCTCCAATCCCGCACAACAGCTTCCCATTTCATCATCCTCAAAATCTATGACCTCATCAACCATAGCTAAATTTTCAAGAATAACTTTTCTTTCATTAAATGGCATAAAAAATTTTTCTTTTTTATTTATAAGCCATGCATCGCTATTTAAAGCTACTATTAAATGATCACCTAATAACTTTGCTGATTTAAAATATGCTATGTGACCTGAATGAATAGGATCAAAACCTCCGCTAACAACTACTATTTTCATATCTAATCCCTGTTAAAAATATCTCTAGTAAAAATTTTATCTTTTACGTCATTTAGCTCATCAGAAATTCTATTTGCAATTATGATGTCTGAGCTTTTCTTAAATTCTTCTAGATTATTATTAACTGTAAAATTATTATACTCAAGTTCATTTATGTAGGGTTCGTAAATTGATACATCTAATCCATCTGCTCTTAACTTATACATTATTTCTAATACGGCTGAATTTCTATAATTATCTGACAAACTTTTAATAGTTAATCTGTAAATTCCAACTTTCTTAGGTTTTAATAAATTAATCTTTTCTGATAGAAAGTCTTTCCTGATTGAGTTGGATGAAATAATTGAGCTTATTAAAGATTGTGGAGTATCATGAAAATCACTTTGAAGCTGCTTAGAATCCTTAGGTAAACAATATCCGCCATATCCAAAAGAAGGATTGTTATAAAAATCTTGAATTCTTTTATCTGAACATACTCCATCTATTATTGACTTTGTATCTAGATTATTCTGCATAGCAAAACTATCCAATTCATTAAAGTAAGCAACTCTCATTGCCAAAAATGTATTACTAAATAATTTTATCGATTCCGCTTCACTGCTTGAAACAATACAAATCTTATTATTTTTGTGCTTAGATATATTTACAAGCATTTCAGCAAAATACGAAGCTTCTGTAAAACACCCGCCAACTACAATTCTATCGGGATATAAATTATCATGCATAGTATTTCCTTCTCTAATAAATTCTGGAGAATACAATATTTTATTAGGATATTTTAAAGAAATATTTTCAGTAAAACCTACAGGTACAGTTGATTTTATAACAATGACTGCTTCGCTATTAATATTGCAAATTGTTCTGATAGCTTCTGTTATTAAAGAAGTATCGAGTTCATCATCGACTGTTTTAAGATCTGTTGGAAGAGCAATGATTATGTAGTTAGAGTCATTACATGCCTCAGTAATATCACTAGTAGTGTGAAAATTTAAATTATTTTGTTTATATAAATTATTTAGATCAACCTCTTCAGAAAAAAAATTATTACCATTGAAGCTACTTATTTTGTATTCATCTATATCGCATCCTGTTACTTTATGAGATTTAGCTAATAATAATGCTAGAGCTGTTCCAACATAACCTAACCCAACAACAGCAATATTCTTTTTTTTCATATTTTATTTAGGTTTATTTAAGAAAAAATTATCTTTTTCTAACAACTCGTAATAGATTTCCTATTCCATATTTTGGACTAGGATCAAAAAAATGAGCAAGCAAAGTTAATCGTGATTCATCAACACCATTTGAAACAGTATGATTTGCATGCAAAAAAGTATTACCTAAAAAGAGTAATGGCTGATAATTTAAGAAATCTTCAGTCATAAAAGATTTTGTTTGAGAAAGTTTTTGTATTCCTTCTTTTGAAGCATATCTTTTGAACCATAATTTACCAAAAAAATTTATAAACTCATTTCTAGGATGATTTCTTAATGCTGGAAAGAAAAATAATTCTCCGATATGTTGATTAGATTTTTTTCTTTTAGGAATTTTTAAAGGTATGACCATTGTGAACAAATGAGAATCAAAATGTGTTCTAAAACTTTCTTTATTATTACCAGGAATAATCATTCTAGAAATATGATACTGATCTGAGTATTCACCTTTAAATTTATATTTTTTAACAGCTATTTCAAAAAGCTTTGGGGCCAAATATTTTTCTAATTCAAAAAAATCTAAAAACTCTTGATGTGATCTTGGTAATTCAGCAAAAGTAGACCCATCAAGATCGGAAATAATATTTTTACTAAACTTTTCTAAGTTAATTTCTTTTATTGAAGGTAATTTGACAAATCCTTTATCTAGTAATTCATTTAAACAGTTTTCTATATTAAATGATGACCAATATTCTTTAATCATTTATCTCTCCTGGAAAAAATCTTGAAATATTTAATTTTGGCATAAGAACTACTGCTATCGTAAGAAATATTAATTTGAAATATAGCAAAATTGAATAATTTTTAACATACCAAAGTTCGTATTTAGCTTTTTTAGGAGTTATTTCTGTTTTATATGTATGATCTGGGTCCTCAGATGAATCAAGAATTTTTTCTTCATCTCTAAAGAAGATTGATGCGACTCCTGATAGACCTGGGCGAATGCTTGAGATGATCATTTTATGATCAGTATTATAAAAAGAATATTGTCTACTATGAAGAGGTCTTGGCCCAATGATACTCATGTCACCTAGAATAATATTAAAAAGTTGAGGTATTTCATTTAATTTTGTTTTTCTAAGAAAGCTTCCTATTGGCAAAACTCTGGGATCATTGCTTACCGTAACAGTACCAGCTCCCATAGATTCACTATTTTTTAACATAGTTGCAAATTTAAATAGTTTGAATTCTCTTTGATTCTTTCCAACTCTTTTTTGTAAGTAGAATATCTCACCCTCTCCTGAGAATTTAAGTAAAATAATAAGAATTAGGAAAACTGGTAATAGAATTGCTATTGCTAAAGAAGTAAATATTAGGTCTAGAAATCTTTGCATAAATATTTAAACAATTTAAAAATATATTGTATATTAAAAAATATATAGATTATGAGATAGTTTTAATCTAAGGCACGCTAGAAGGTATATTAATTATTCGCTCAGCTAGCCAATAAGTATTGGTTAAATTGTCTTTTTGGGAATCCTTAAATGCTGGAAGTTCTGACATTAATTCCCATGCGGGCCTTGTCATAACTTTATTGTTATTTGTAAATTCTAAAAATAAATCTCTATCCTCGATATTTTCAAGAACAATGACATTTAGCCAATTATTAGCGTTAGCGCCATCAATTTGATTAATAAAATCAATTGAGTAATCTTTAAAGAAATTTTTCCAAATTTTAGTAACATTTCTTTTGATTTTTAAAAAACTTTCTAGCTGCTCCATCTGAGCGCATCCGAGAGCAGCATTTAAATTGGGCATTCTGTAGTTATAGCCAACTTCATTATGAAAGAATTTATAAGGATGTGCTATTTTTGAAGTCGTGGTGATATGTTTTGCATTTATAGCTATTTCTTCATCATTTGTAATAATCATACCGCCCCCTCCAGTTGTAATTAACTTATTACCATTAAAACTTAATATTCCGATATCACCGAAGGTTCCAGTATGTTTTGAATTATAAAAACTTCCTAGGGACTCTGCGGCATCTTCTACAAGGGGTATTGACCATGCATTACAAATATCTCTAATTTCATCGATTTTGCATGGAAATCCGTAAGTATGCATAGGCACACATGCTGATACTTTTTTACCAGTAAATTTATTTCTTGCTATACCTTCCTTTAAGGTAACATTTTCTTCTAAAAATAAGCCAAGGGCTTTAGGGCTCATCCCAAGAGTATCAAGATCTACATCAATAAATATTGGAGAAGCTCCTATATAATTTAAAGCGTTGCATGTAGCCACAAAGGTTAGTGCTTGTGTTATTACTTCGTCACCAGCAAGGACGCCTCCCATCTTTAATGCTATATGAAGAGCTGATGTTCCATTGACAGTTGCAATTGCATAATTTGAACCTGTATAAGCTGCTATTTGGTCTTCAAATTCTGTAACTTTTTTACCAGCAGATGAGACGAAATTAGAATCAATGCATTCATTGAGATATTTTTTTTCATTTCCTTCAAATACAGGTCTATGCAAAGGAATGAAATCTTCTTTATAAATGCTTCTAGCGCACTCTAAAAAATTAGATTTGAAATTTTCATTTATGGTCATATTAATTATGATTTAACTTGATTCGTTCAATATTGTCTACCATTTGATTAGTTAAATTTGATCTTAAAAACTCTCTTTTTCCAAGATTAAAACTATTTATCCCCATTTTTTCTAATAAAATCTTATCGTCTCTAAAATCAATCAATGATGAACTAAAATCATCATAAGAATTTGGCTCTACATATGCACCACATTTATTATTTATAATTAAATCTGCTACCCATCCAGGGTAATTTGTAATAATTGGAAGTCCTGCTGATAAGTAATCAAAAAATTTATTAGGAGATGTGCCATAATAAAAAGCTGGAATATCAGCAAGAATCTGCAATCCCACGTCAGCTCTTTGAAATACCTTTGCTAGATCGTGCTTAGAAACAGGATCAAGAAAAACTATATTATCAAGATTATATTCAATAGATTGATTTATTAATCCATTTTTCGTAGGGCCATCTCCAATAAGAATTATTTTAATATTGGTAATGTTTTTACTCTTTAAATCTCTTGCTACTTTTAAAATGGAATCCAACCCATTTGCAACTCCGTGAGATCCAGAGAATATAGCAACAAAATCATCTTTTTTTATTTTCTCTATAACTGGAATTTGTTGGCTTTTTTCAAAAATCTTAAAATCACAACCGTTAGGAATCATTATTATCTTTGAATTAGGTATCCCTCTTTTTTTTATACCTTCAACCATTCCTGGTGATAGGGCTATAATTAAATGAGCAGAATGATATGAAATCCATTCAAGACTATCCAGCAAAAATAAAATTAATGGATTAGTAATTACTTTCATTGCTTTTGGTAACTCAGGCCATAAATCTCTTACCTCAAAAATAAAAGGTTTGCCTCTTAGCCATCTAGCAAGAATACCGGGCAAGCTTATGGTAAGAGGCGTCGAGGATGCTAAAATTAGATCATATTCCCTTGTTAAAGCTATTTTTATACTTTTTAAAGCAAAAATAATAAAAGATTTTGATCTTTTATAAAAATTATAATTACTGGAATATTTTAAATTGCACTCAATAATATTTATGCCATCTACATTTCCTGATCTTATGCCTTTATAGAAAGATCCAGATAGTCCAGTATTTCCAACATGATAACTACCACAAACAATTGTAACTTCGTGACCTCTTGCTATTAATTGTTTACTCATCTCGTATGAGCGTGTCCCGCTGCTACCTTTGGGAGTAGTAAAATGCTGATGAAAGTATAATATTTTCACTTAGTATTTTTTTACAAAACTAATCCAAAAGACCACAGAAATCTAATATTAGTTTTCCAGAATTCTTTATATCGTTAATTTGGTTTTTGAACTCTTTATGAGCAACAAGGCAACAAATAATATCAGAATTTTTTATAGCTTCATCTAAAGATTCTAAATTTAATTCATTGTGAGTTGTTATATTTGGCTCTACAACTGTTAATGAGATATTAGATTCAGAAAGCTTATTAGCAACATATAAAGCTGGTGATTCTCTTAAATCATCAATATCCGGTTTAAAGGCTAATCCTAGGCATGTTATTTTAAGATTCATCGATTTAAATTTCGATAAAGACTCCTGAATCTTCAAAACAACCCAGTCTGGCTTAGAGTTATTAACTAATCTTGCTGTTTTTATTAAATTAGATTTTTCTGGATTAGAAGAAACAATAAACCATGGGTCTACAGAAATACAATGGCCTCCAACACCAACACCTGGATTTAGAATATTTACTCTCGGATGATGATTAGCTAAATTAATTAGCTCATTAACTTTTATATCACTATCATCGCATATAATTGAGAGTTCATTTGCATAAGCAATATTAATATCTCTAAAACTATTTTCAGCAAGCTTGCACATTTCAGCTGTTCTAGCATTAGTTTGAAGAATATTACCATCAACAAAATTACTATAAAAATTAGCAACTTTTAATGTCGATTCTTCAGTAATTCCACCAATAATCCTGTCATTCTCTACAAGTTCTTTCATAATATTGCCTGGTAAAACTCTTTCTGGACAGTAAGCAATATAAATATCTGTTATATCTATGCCATTGTCTATAAGTCTATCTTTAACTTTTTCAGTTGTCCCAACTGGAGATGTTGATTCAAGTATCAAAATATTTCCAGGCATTATTTTTTTTGAGATTGCATCCGTAGCTGCCATAACAAAATCTATATTAGGTATTGGCACTGAGGTATTTCTATGAAAAGGTGTTGGAACACAAATCATAAAAATATCAGCTGTTTGTGGTTCTTTATAGGCTTTTAATTTACCAGACTTAAATGCCTTAGAAACATATTCGTCTAAACTAGGTTCAACTATATGAATATATCCTTGATTGATAGTTTCTATAACATCATCATTTACATCTACGCCAAAAACATTAAAATTTTTATTTGCAAGCAGGGCTGCAGTTGGAAGTCCAATATACCCCAATCCTACAATACATATATTTTGTATATTCATTTTATATCTCTTAAAACATTGATAATTTTTTTACATGCATCCCCATCACCATATGGGTTGTGAGAAAGAGACATGGACTCATATAGTTCTTCATTTGTAATTAGCATTTTAATACCATTCATTATTTTAATCTTATTTGCGCCAACTAATTTTACAGTACCAGCTTCTATTGCCTCAGGTCTTTCTGTAATGTCTCTCATCACTAAAACAGGTTTTCCAAGACTAGGTGCTTCTTCTTGGATTCCACCACTGTCAGTTAAGACAAAATATGAATGTTTTAAAAGATAAACAAAAGGCTCGTAATCTAGAGGAGATATTAGATGTATATTTTTTATTTCTTTGAGCATAGATTCAACTGGTTCCATAACATTTGGATTTAGATGAACTGGATAAACAAATTCAATATTTGGATGAGCTAAAGCAGATTCTTTTAATGCATCGCATATCTCTAAAAAACCTGAACCAAAATTTTCTCTTCTATGGCCTGTAATTAGAACAAATTTATCGGAAGTCCAATTGAATTTTAATTTACTGTCTAAGAATTTAGTTACAGCAGCTTTCTTTTTAGAATCCGATTCTATCGTTTCAAGCATCCAGAATAAAGCATCTATAACAGTATTACCTGTGACAAATATATTTTTATCTAAAATATTTTCGTTTAATAAGTTCTCTTTACTAATTTTAGTTGGAGCAAAATGAAGATTAGATATCTTAGTGGTAACTTGTCTATTAAATTCTTCAGGAAAAGGTGATTGCATATCAAAAGTTCTAAGACCTGCTTCAATATGGCCTATTCTTATATTTGAATAAAACCCTGCAATGGAGCTACTCATAGTTGTTGCAGTATCACCATGCACTAACAATATATCTGGTTTATGTTCTTTAAGAACATCTCTCATGCCTAGTAAAACAGAAGAAGTAACATCAAATAGATCTTGACCTCGCTCCATTAAATCTAAATCAATATCTGGGACTATATTAAATACTTTTAATACTTGATCTAGCATTTCACGATGTTGAGCAGTTACACACACTAAAACATCAAAATCTTCTGGATGATTTTTTAAAGCATGATATAAAGGCGCCATTTTAATTGCCTCTGGCCTAGTCCCAAATGCTAAAATGATCTTTATTTTTGATTTCATGTTTTTATTTACAATAAAAGGGTCTAAAGTTCAGAATTCTAGCATCGAAGCATGAACAGAACTAGATGTTATATATTTTTTTCGTTTTACCATTTGTAGTGTGAAATAATTTTTCCAGGAGAATCAAATTCAATTTCTAAAACAGGTAAAACATTTTTCTTAAGATAATACCGAGACTCCATACCTTTCTTTAGTTCAAATCTTTTAATCTGCATTGTAGATTCTATTAAAAGTATCTTGTTACCGTTAGTAATAGTCTTTCCTTTAACTTGCCAATTTGCGGGAGAAAGTCTCCGTTGAAGTAAGGCGGTTTTTTTAAAACCTTTAATATCGTCTTCTACTTTAAGACTTGAATTATTTAATGATACTTTTCTAATATGCGTTGCTCCAAAACTATCACGGTATCCAGCAGAGAAACTGGAAGAGTCTTTAAAATTTTCAAGTTTTTTTATAAATAAAGTCTTTGTCCAACTTCCAAACAAGAACCTGCTTAATTTAGGCATTTGATCTCTATTATCAAAGATAATAATATTATGGCTTTTAGAGCCATTAAAATATGAAAGGTTTTTATTAGTTGAGGCGTAACTGTATGATCCTCCATCACGAAGAAGATTATCGCCATCCTTCCATAGATCTAGATGCAATCCATCTGATTGGCTTGGTCTGAATTTATATTTGGGGAACTTTAACACTGCCATTGTAGAGTTTCTTTTCATAATAGAATAACCGCCATCTAAATACTGGATATTCTCTTCAATTTTTAGAGATAATTCTGGTACCTTGATATCTAGCCATCTCAGAGATAAATTATAATTATCCTCTTCTTTATAGGCTTTTAAATTAAAAAAAAGTGCGCTCGCTAATTGAACTGAAGGTCTGAAATCACGAAAATCAGTATCAGAAAATTGTAATAAGCATGCTCCATCATTGGCTCCAATATTTGGTGCATCCCCATTTATGGGGCTAACCATTGAGAAAAGCCAATTTAAAGCAAGTCTACATTTTTGATAAAACTTATCTGAGAAAGGTTGAATCTTATTAAGTTTTCTCCAAAATTCAACATAAGACATCGTATCTAGAAATAGTCTATGGTAATTAGTAGAATGCTGGCTAAATGATCCATCTCCAGATACTAGCCTAATAACCCTATTTTCAAGCCATTTTACACCTTTTTTTTCCCAAGCAATTCCATTCTTTATTCCATTAATCCTTAAGAATGAGCCGCCAATAAAAAGTGCTGCCGCCTCAGAAGTTGCATGATTATTATCTTGAGCAACTGCATATTGAATAGATTTATCAATTCTTTTTAAATGCATCGAAATAAATTCAATTAGAATTTTTGATGGAGATTGATATTGATTAAGTATGTATGATGCTATGATGATATTAATCACTCTAAAAGATGCTTCTTGTCCACATTTCCAGTTAGAGCCTTTATAAGGCGGGTTATTTTTACACCAATCATTTAACCAATTATTTAACTTTTCTAGAGATTTAGCGTCTCCCTGAATAGCACTTTGCGCAAATGGGATAATCCAGCTAAATCTTGAGAGTTCCCAAATAATTTTAATATCCCCTGAGGAGGTATCAAAATCCTTAATTTCCCACCAATTTTTATTTGAGTTACTTGATTTATTGTTAGTAATATAGTTTTTATGCCAATCTGGTATATTATTTTCTGGATATGTTAGGTGATTAAATAAAATAATTTCATTCACCCATTTTTTAGATGATTCTAATTTATTTTTACTGTTTAAATGGCTATCAGTAAAGAATATGCCTGAAGGAGTTTGGTTGGTTAATCTTCTTAAATTACTATATTTAAATTTTGTATTAAACCTATAAATAGCTACTCTTATTATATTTAAAAGACCTAGTCTTATATATGTTCTAAACTTATCTATAAAAGTTTTCACTACTGATTTCTAAGTAAATCTGCTACCTCAATAGAAACTCTGGCTACTTCAAATAACTCTTCTGCTTTAATCAAAGGCTCTCCTATTTCAATGGATTTACAAAATTCTTTAATACAATTTTTTTGTCCCTTATCTTGCATCCATAAGTTTGACTTCGAAAAACCATGCCATCCAAAAGATTTAAGAGATTTAAAATTATCTAGCTGAAGTATTCCGCCATTTGCAAAAACCTCAATTCTTTCTTTTGGAAAACTGAGTGAGCCATTTGATAAGTATAAAATCGTTCCAAAAGATCCATCCTCAAAACCTAAAGTTATTGATGCTTTATCATCGGTTATTTTCATTGAATTATTATTTCCCATTCTTCTTGCACTAATAGATATAATTTTACATCCTGCTAAGTGTCTCATTAGATCTATATAGTGACATGCTTCCCCAATAATTCTTCCGCCTCCAATTAGCTCATCTTGAGTCCAATGTTCATCAGGTATGTGACCAGCATTCATTGTAAAAATAAAACTCTTTGGTTCTTGTATATTATTAATCAAAGATTTAATTTTCTTTATCTGCGGTGCAAATCTTCGATTAAACCCAACCATTAGCTGGACGGGTTCCTTGCTCTCAATATTTTTCTTGTATGTTTCTGATAAAAATTTGAGCTCATCAAAAGTAAGTGCAAGAGGCTTTTCTACAAAAACGTGCTTTTTACTATTTAAAGCTTCTGCAACATATTGAGAGTGAGAGTTATGCCTTGTTGCCACTACAACCGTATTAATTTCTTCATTTTGAAAAATTTTTGTTGTATCTGATGTTATAAAAGAAAATCCATTCTTTTTTCCCTGAATGGAACTACTTACGCCGCCTTGTGAACAAACGGTATGTAATTGAGATCTATTGGATTTAAAAGCTGGTATTAATACTCTTGAGGCATAATTTCCAGCTCCAATAAATCCAATTTTTGTTATAGACTTGCTAAATTCACATTTATTATCTAAAGAGATAATGGTATCAAGTTTATTTTCTGATTTGTTATCATATTCAAGAATAATCCCTAAAGCATTCTTATCTTCTAAAAGATTATTATATGCAGAACCAGCATCTTCAAATTTATGCTTACTGGATATAAGCCTAAGGACGTCTAACTTATTTTCTTCTAATTTTTCAATAATGGCTTCAAAATTTCTTTGTTCAGTCCATCTAACAAAACTAAAAGGATAATCAATGCCCCTTTCCTCATAGGATGTATCATACCTTCCAGGTCCATATGAACAGCTAACTTGAAACGAAAGCTCTTTTTCATAAAAATCTTCTATCTTTAAATTTAATCCTGTAACTCCAACTAAGATTATTCTAGCCCTCTTACGACACATCTCAGCAGCCTCGCTCATGATTTTGTCTGAATCACTTGAAGCTGTAATAATTACTCCGTCAACTCCATTATTTTTACTAAATAAATTTGCATGGGAAATGGGATTCTCTCCATCTGAAAGACAACAAGTTTCAATACCCATATCTTCTAAAATTTTAAGTTTTTCTTTATCAAAATCTATTGCTAAAACCTTACAACCAGAATCAAATAATAATTGTGCAGTTATAAGGCCAATCAATCCTGTTCCAATTACTACAATCCTTTCTCCAAGTTCAGGCTTAAGTAATCTAATTCCTTGAAGACCAATACTACCTAGTACTGTAAATACAGCTTGATCATCTGTTATATTTTCAGGAATTTTTGCACATAAATTTACAGGGACACAAACAACCTCAGCATGATGACCATTAGAAACAACTCTATCTCCTACAAATATATTATTAACTCCATTACCAACTTCAATAACCACTCCTGTATTACAATAACCAAGAGGAATTGGTGTATTTAATTTAGCATTGACAGCCTCTAAAGTTGAACCTACTCCATCTACCTTCATTTTTGCAAGCACTTGATTTACTTTTTCAGGTTGCTTCTTTACTTTTGTAATTAAATTAGCTTTTCCAAATTCAACTAACATTCTCTCAGTTCCAGTAGAAATAAGGGATCTTGTTGTTTCTATTAGCACATGGCCAGGTTGAATAGAAGGAATTGGGCATTCTTCAAGAAATGTATTGCCTGACTTTAAATCTTGTAGAATTTGTTTCATATAAGAAATTTATAAATATAATAATTAATGCAGGTTGATTTTAAACTAAATTCACCTTTCATTGAAATTATTAAAATAAATTGGTGATAAAACTATCAAAAATAGAAGCACTGTTGTCGGATAGATTATGCTTGAATCAATTGTTAAAGTTACCATAACAATCATAATGCATAACGTTAATAAATTATTTTTTACCAAAAGTGCTTGTTTAATGATGATAAAAAATAGAGTAAGTATTGGTACTGAAAGAATATATCCAGCGTATATATAATTGGTTAAAATTAAGTTATGGCTAGAGATACCAGTCATTGAAGTGGAATATGGAAGGAAGATTCTTTCTAAGTTATCTAATGCAACAAACCCTATCTTATTTGACCAGTTTGATCCTTCTCCGAGAATATTGTCTTGTTGTATGATTAATTCAATTCCTGGAATATATGAAAGCAGAAACGGGAATAAAAGACCAGGCACAATAATAATACCAATAAAAAATGACCTAAGCTTAAAGTTTTTATTGGAAGAAATGAGCTCTAAGAATTTATAAAAAAAGAAATATAAGATAATGGCAAATATTGAGATGATCACCGTGGAAGAATGAAGGAAATATAAGTAACAAATAGAATAAGTAATGCATGCATAAAGTATAAAAATTTGCTTATTATTTCTAGCATTTGCTAATAGAGATACAGCTGAAATGATGTTTATAAAAATAAAATATGACCAATGAAGCGGCTCTGAAGACCATCCCTGAAGCCTAGGGGTATTAATAAAAAAATTTTCAAATGAATCATTTTCAGAAGCTCCAAAAAGCCCAAAAAATAATGGGTCTAGAGCTTCTTTATGAAGGTCGCCTCCAACTCTATTAATAAAGATGTAATCTAATTCAATTAAATTCAGCCAATGCAAAATTAAAACAGAATTTAATAAAATAAATAAAAATGAAAGTAAAAAATTAA
>MDTG01385364.1_pt1 | contig 13981 bp, 10 predicted proteins | sample 811421 | NCBI WGS metagenome assembly MDTG01 (sample SAMN05326645, study PRJNA326480) | marine metagenome | isolation source: seawater | place: Pacific Ocean: South East | collected 2011 | reverse complement strand
TATTGACAACCTCCCCGCTCAAAACGACGAAACCCCTTGAAAGATCAAGGGGTTTGCCAATAAACAGCCGTTTTTTCGATCAGAACTTCAGCTTAGAAACCCTGGCCGAGATGGGCTACGCAACCGAGCGTTTCCGCACGACCGCGAGAGAACTTGCCGGGTCCAGTGTCCAGTAATGAAAAACGGGGCCCGCGGCCCCGTTTTCGTGTCCGATATTCAGTCCGTCGCGGTCAGACCACGTAGACGAACAGGAACAGCGCGAGCCAGACCACGTCGACGAAGTGCCAGTACCAGGCCACGGCCTCGAAGCCGAAGTGGTGGTCGGGCCTGAAGTGGCCCGCCATGCAGCGGAAGGCAATGACCAGCAGCATGATGGTGCCGACGGTCACGTGCATGCCGTGGAAGCCGGTGAGCATGAAGAACGTCGAGCCGTAGATGCCCGAGCCCAGCGTCAGCCCGAGGTCCTGGTAGGCGTGGATGTATTCCTCGACCTGGTAGAACAGGAAAAGCGCGCCGAGCGCGACCGTGGCCAGCATCCAGAACACCAGGGCGCCGCGCTTCATCTTCTTCAGCGCCCAGTGCGCCATGGTGATCGTCCAGCCCGAGGTCAGCAGGATCAGCGTGTTGAGCAGCGGCACGTCGAATGCCGGCACGGTCTGGAATTCGCCACCGACGTTGGCCGGCCCGTTGGTCGGCCAGGTAGCCTGGAAACCCGGGTACAACAGTTCGTTGGTCATCGCGCCCGTGCCCACCCCGCCAAGCCACGGCACCGCGAACATGCGTGCGTAGAACAGCGCGCCGAAGAATGCCGCGAAGAACATGACCTCCGAGAAGATGAACCAGATCATGCCCTGACGGAACGAGGCGTCTACCTTGGTGTTGTACAACCCGCGCTCGGATTCACGAATGACGTCGGCGAACCAGCCGAACATCATCAGGATGACGGTTGCAGCGCCGGCGGCCGCCATCCAGGGGCCGATTCCGGCGGTGTTGCCGCCGTTCATCCAGTTGGCGAATCCCGACACCATCAGGAACAGCCCGATCGAGCCGACGATCGGCCACTTGGCCTGGTGAGGAACGTAGTAGCTACCTTGTGCCATTTTGACTCCCGGTTCTATGCTGGCCGGCGCGTTGGCCGGCCTCGATTTTCTTATTTTATACCGCGCTCTCGAGGCGCGGGAATATGCTGGTATTCAGCCCTGCCTGTCATCACTGTCTTTCAGCCAAAGACGCCGCGCCCGATGAAGCCCAGGTAGATGAGCGCCGCGACGCCGGCCAGCAGCGCCACCGTCCAGCGAATCTGCCGCCGGTGGCGCTGTGTGGTCCTGTGTCGTTGACGTTCGTCCGACATTGCCGAATCAGGCCAGCTGGTCCTTGTGCGCGGTCACCGAGTCGTCGACCTGCGGCGGCGTGTCGAAGGTGTGCAGCGGCGCCGGCGAGGGCACAGTCCATTCGAGCCCGTGGGCGCCTTCCCATACGCCGGCGGTGGCTTTCTCGCCGCCGCGAACGCACTTGATCACGATCCACACGAACAGAAGCTGTGCAAGGCCGAAGGCGAAGCCGCCGATCGACGAGATCAGGTTGAACTCTGCGAACTGAACCGAGTAGTCGGGAATGCGTCGCGGCATGCCGGCAAGGCCCAGGTAGTGCTGCGGGAAGAACAGCACGTTGACCGAGATCGTCGACCACCAGAAATGAATCTTGCCCAGGCGCTCGTCGTACATGTGCCCGGTCCACTTGGGCATCCAGTAGTAAGCCGCGGCCATGATCGCGAAGACCGCGCCGGTGACCAGCACGTAGTGGAAGTGGGCCACCACGAAGTAGGTGTCGTGGTACTGGAAGTCGGCCGGCACGATGGCGAGCATGACGCCGGACAGGCCGCCGATGGTGAACAGGATGACGAACGCGATCGCGAACAGCATCGGCGTCTCGAACGTCATCGATCCGCGCCACATGGTCGAGACCCAGTTGAAGATCTTGATGCCGGTGGGCACCGCGATGACCATGGTCGCGTACATGAAGAACAGCGACGCACCCAGCGGCATGCCGACGGTGAACATGTGGTGGGCCCAGACGATGAACGACAGGAACGCGATGGATGCGGTGGCGTAAACCATCGAGGTGTAGCCGAACAGGCGCTTGCGCGAGAACGTCGGGATGATCTCGGAGATGATGCCGAACGCCGGCAGAATCATGATGTAGACCTCGGGATGGCCGAAGAACCAGAAGATATGCTGGTACATCACCGGGTCGCCGCCGCCGGCGGCGTTGAAGAAGCTGGTGTCGAAGAAGCGATCGGTCAGCAGCATGGTGACCGCCCCGGCGAGCACCGGCATCACCGCGATCAGCAGGAACGCCGTGATCAGCCAGGTCCAGACGAACAGCGGCATGCGCAGCAGGGTCATGCCCGGTGCGCGCATGTTCAGGATAGTGGCGATGATGTTGATCGCGCCCATGATCGACGAGATGCCCATGAGGTGAATCGCGAAGATCACGAAGGCGAAGCTGTTGCCGCCCTGCAGCGAAAGCGGCGGATAAAGCGTCCAGCCCGAGGCCGGGGCGCCGGACGGCATGAACAGTGTCGAGAGCAGGATCAGGAATGCGAACGGCAGGATCCAGAACGACCAGTTGTTCATCCTGGGAAGCGCCATGTCCGGTGCGCCGACCATCATCGGAATCATCCAGTTGGCCAGGCCCACGAACGCGGGCATCACCGCGCCGAAGATCATCACCAGTGCATGCATGGTGGTCATCTGGTTGAAGAACTCGGGATTGACCAGCTGCAGACCCGGCTGGAACAGTTCCGCGCGGATCACCATGGCCATCGCGCCGCCGACGATGAACATCGCCAGCGAGAAGACCAGGTACAGCGTCCCGATTTCCTTGTGGTTGGTCGTGAACAGCCACCGGGCCAGGCCCTTGGGCTGGGCGTGATGATCGTCGATGTGAGCGGTTGTGTCAGTCATTGCGATTCCTTGCAAGATGGATCTGCGAAATTTCGCGGGATCCGGTTTCCGTCAATTTCCAGATATTCGGCATTCGTTTCGGCACTGCAACCGATCAGTTCGCGGCACGATCCGCCGACACGAGGCGTTCATCGAGCTGCGCGTCGATCAGCGGCACGACGTCGGCCGGTTGCACCAGGTCGCCGGTCTCGTTGCCGAAGGCGTTGCGCGTATAAGTCAGCGCCGCGGCGATGTCGCGAGCCTCGAGACGCTGGCCGAATGCGGCCATGGCCGTGCCGGGGCGCCCGTTGACCACGACGTCGATGTGCTGCGAAACGTCGCCGGTGACCACGGCATTGCCGGCCAGTGCGGGGAACGCCGGTTGCATGCCGGAGCCGTCTTCGCGGTGGCAGGCCGCGCAGTGAGCGTCGTAGATATCTTCGCCGTGCGCCATCAGGGTGTCGCGGTCCATTTCATCCAGGGGCTGCCCGACTTCGGCCGTCTGCTGGCCGCCTGTCTGCTCGGCCACCCAGGCGCGATAGTCCTCGGGCGATACCGCCTCGACCACCACGGGCATGAAACCGTGATCCTTCCCGCACAGTTCCGCGCACTGGCCGCGGTAGACACCCGGCTCCTCGATGAGGGTCCACGCTTCATTGACCATGCCCGGAATCGCGTCGCGCTTCCAGCCCAGGTCGGGCACCCACCAGGAATGGATGACGTCGCCTGAGGTCAATAGCACTCGAATTCGGGTATTGGTCGGCACCACCATGCGCTTGTCGACTTCGAGCAGGTAGTTGTCGACCTCGCGCGGCGAGATATCGGAGCCGATCTGGCGCGCGGCGTTGCTGTCGCGGTCGAGTGCGGAGTAGAACGATATGCCGTCTTCCAGGTACTCGTACTGCCACAGCCACTGGTAGCCGGTGACCTTGATGTTCATTTCCGCCCCGGAGGTGTCTTCCATGTCGATCAGCACGCGCGTGGCCGGGATCGCCATGGCCACGAGGATGAGGATGGGGATGACCGTCCAGATGATCTCGGCCCTGGTCGAATGGGTGAACTTGGCCGCCTCGGCGCCGCGCGACTTGCGGTGCAGATAGATCGACGTGAACATCGCGGCAAACACGAGAATGCCGATGACGGTGACGATGCCGAGCACGATCATGTGCAGCTGGTAGACATCGCGGCTGAAAGGTGTGACGCCGGCGGTCATGTTGTCGCCTACTGCGAACACACCCCAGGTGATGACCGTGATTACAGCCACCATCGCCAATCCGACAATCATTTCATTGGTTCTTTTCATCCTGGACTCGCTGTTTCCTTGATTCCCTTGAGCTTCCACGCCGAATGCGGTTCGAGCGCCCGAGTGATGTGCCTGGCCGCCTCGATCCGCTCGTCGGCGGGAACGAAACTTCCGATTTCTATCCGCTTGCCGTGCAACACCAGGTAGACCCTGGGCTCACCGCGCGCGGTACGCTGTTCGACCCGAACCCAGTCGGTCGGCAGTTCCTGCCGCTCGACGCCACGGGCCGTGCGGAAATCGACCCGGACCCGGTCGGCGTCGACCCTGATGTCCTGGCGGGCCCAGTGTCCGCGCCAGGCGATCCGCAAACACCAGCCGACGATGGCCAGGTGCACGATCGCGATCGCCATGATGGGCCAGTAGCCCATGAGTGTCGGCAGAAGCGCGACCGTCAGGGTTACGGCACTCAACACCAGGAAAAAGCCTGCCAGTCTGTCCAGCGTGAGCGACAGGTTGGCGAGCACTTCTATCCGGGTCACCGAATTGTTTCGATCCGAATTGTCCGTATCTGCAACGCTGAGGCGGATCATCGAAATCGGCGGATTTCCAAAGCGCGTATTGTAGCCGATGCTCATGAGACGCGGAATCGCAATCTTCACTTCCGCGCATGTTCGCTTCACGCGGTCCGAAGCACGGGAGCCGGGCAAGGGTTGCGTTAAACTCGCGGCAACACCGGTTGCATGGCGATCCAGAACCGCCGCCACGCGCCCGGAGCGTCCAGAATCCCAGCCGGAGCAAGGCCGAAATGAGCCACGACATGCCATTTGTAACCCGCACCGAATTCCCGGCAGACCCGACGCGCCAGGCGCTCGAGCTTGCCTGGACCGTCCCGGAGTCGGATCACGTCCCGCATCTGCTGGAACACGTCGGGCTGGATCGCGCCGACCGGGAGCAGATCGAAACGCTGGCCGTCGAACTGGTCGAGCGCGTGCGCAAGCGCAGCGAGCACCACGGCGCGATGGAGGCTTTCATGCGCGAATACGACCTTTCTTCGGAAGAGGGCGTGGTGCTCATGTGCCTGGCCGAGGCATTGCTGCGGATTCCGGACAACGAAACGGCCGAAAAGCTCATTTCGGACAAGCTGGCCGAAGCCAACTGGGAGTCGCACCTGGGCAAGAGCGAGTCGCTGTTCGTCAATGCCTCGACCTGGGGCCTGATGCTGACCGGCCGGATGGTCAAGGTCGGGCAGTCCGCAAAGCGTGACGTGCGCTCCGTGCTGGCCAGGCTGGCCAACAAGTCCGGCGAACCGGTGGTGCGGCTGGCGATCCGGCAGGCCATGCGCATCATGGGTCACCAGTACGTCATGGGCCGCGACATCAAGTCGGCCATGGAGCGCTCGCGCAACAAGGCCAACAAGCGCTATCGCTATTCGTTCGACATGCTGGGCGAGGCGGCGCTGACGGCGACCGACGCGCGACGCTATCGCGATGCCTACGCCGCTGCCATCGACGCGATCGGCCAGGCCGCCGACGGCAGCGACATCTTCGACGCGCCCAGCATTTCGGTGAAGCTCTCGGCGCTGCACCCGCGCTACGAGACCGCCCAGCGCGAACGCGTGATGACGGAACTGGTCCCGGTGCTGCGCGATCTTGCCGTGCGCGCCCGCAACGCTGGCATCGCGCTGACCGTCGACGCCGAGGAGGCTGCGCGCCTGATGCTGCAGCTCGACGTCTTCGCGAAAGTGCTGGGCGACGAGCAGCTCGAAGGCTGGGACGGCTTCGGCCTGGCGCTGCAGGTCTATCTCAGGCGCGGCTGGGCGGCGATCGACTGGTTGGCCGAACTGGCCCGCAACACCGGCCACCGGATCCCGGTACGGCTGGTCAAGGGCGCTTACTGGGATACCGAGATCAAGCTGGCCCAGCTCGAGGGTCACGAAGACTATCCGGTGTTCACGCGCAAGCCGAATACCGATGTGTCCTACCTGGCGTGCGCCGCGCGCGTGCTCGGCCTCAGGGACGAGTTCTACCCGCAGTTCGCCACCCACAATGCCCACACCATCTGCGCCATCAACCAGCTGGCCGGCGACAGGGAGGATTTCGAGTACCAGCGCCTGCACGGGATGGGGCGCGATCTTTACGAGGAGGTTCTCGACAGCGGTGACTTCAACGGCCACTGCCGGGTCTATGCGCCGGTCGGCGATCACCGGGACCTGCTGCCCTACCTGGTCCGCCGGCTGCTGGAAAACGGCGCAAACAGCTCCTTCGTCAACCGGATCGTCGACGAAAAGCTTCCTGCAAGGGAGGTGGTTTCGGACCCGGTGGAAGTCGTCCAGCGCTTCGAGCAGTACGCCCACCCGAAGATTCCGCTGCCGGCCGACATCTTCGCCGGCCAGCGGCGAAATTCGCGCGGCATCAATTTCGCCGCCGAGTCGCAGCAAAAGGAACTGGCCGCGCGCATGTCGGCTTATCGCGACTGTCGCTGGAAGGCGGCCCCCGCCGGTGCCGACGGCCTGGCGACGGGCGAGACGGTGGAGGCGCGTTCGCCGGCCGATCGCGACGACGTGGTCGGATCGGTGACGGTTGCCGATCCTGCGGCGGCCGCAACCGCGGTCGAAAATGCCCGACGCGCCCAGCCCGGCTGGGACGCGACGCCGGCCGGCGAGCGCGCCGAGTGCCTGGAGCGCATGGCCGACCTGCTCGAGGACAATCGCGCCGAACTGATGGCGCTGTGCGTGCGCGAGGCCGGCAAGACGCTGATCGACGGCATCAACGAAGTGCGCGAAGCCGCCGATTTCTGTCGCTATTACGCCCAGATGGCGCGCCGTCACTTCGGCCAGGCCGAAGTGCTGGCGGGCCCGACCGGCGAGCACAACGAGATCTCGCTGCACGGCAAGGGCGTGTTCGTGTGCATCAGCCCGTGGAATTTTCCGGTGGCGATCTTCACCGGCCAGGTCGCCGCCGCGCTGGCTTCGGGCAACGCGGCGATCGCCAAGCCGGCCGAGCAGACGCCGCTTGTGGCCGCGCGCACGATCGAACTGTTCTACCAGGCCGGCATTCCCAGGGGCGTGCTGCAGATGCTGCCCGGCGACGGTCGCGTGGGCGCCGCGCTGACGGCCGATCCGCGAATCGCAGGGGTGGCCTTTACCGGCTCGACAGAAACCGCGCGGACGATCAACCGCAAGCTCGCCGAGCGCGACGGCCCGATCGCCACCCTGATCGCCGAGACCGGCGGCCAGAACGCGATGGTGGTCGATTCCTCGGCGCTGGCCGAACAGGTGGTGCGCGACGTGATCAACTCGTCGTTCCTGTCGGCCGGCCAGCGCTGCTCCGCGCTTCGCGTTCTTTATATACAGCGCGACGTCGCCGACCACGTGCTGGAGATGCTGGCCGGGGCCATGCAGGAACTGAGGGTCGGGTGGCCGGGCCGCCTGTCCACAGACATCGGACCGGTCATCGACCAGGCCCAGTTCGAGATGCTTCAGCGTCATGGCGAGCGCATGGAGCGCGAGGCGCGGCCGATCGCACGGGTGCCGGACCCGATCGACGCCGGCGACGGTTTCTGGTTCGCCCCGCGCGCGTTCGAGCTCGAATCCATCGACCAGCTCGACGGCGAGGTGTTCGGTCCGATACTGCACGTGGTTCGCTACAGGGCCCGCGATCTCGACCGGGTGATCGACGAAATCAACGGCACGGGCTACGGACTGACTGTGGGTTGCCACAGCCGCATCGACAAGGTTCAGCAGCACGTGATTCGCAACGTTCATGCCGGCAACGCCTACGTCAACCGCAACATGACAGGCGCCGTGGTCGGCGTGCAGCCGTTCGGCGGCGAAGGCCTTTCCGGAACCGGCCCCAAGGCAGGAGGTCCCAACTACCTGCAGCGTTTCGCAGTGGAGCGCACCCGCACGATCAATACCGCGGCGGTGGGCGGCAACGCTTCACTGATGGTGCTGTCGGACTGAATGCGTTCGAATCGCGGCTCGGATACGAGTAATATTCACGGGCCGCCTCGTCGCGGCAATCGATTCGCCGGCGGTGCCTGTGCATGACGGGTCCCGCCCAAACCGAGGCAGTATGTACGAGCAATTCTACGGACTGGAAGAGCGGCCTTTTTCGATTACGCCGGACCCGCGCTTCGTTTTCCTGAGCCAGCGGCACCAGGATGCGCTGGCGCACCTGTTGTACGGCGTCGGGCGCGGCGGAAGCGGCGGGTTCGTTCAGCTGACCGGCGAGGTCGGCACCGGCAAGACCACGTTGTGTCGACTGATGCTCGAGCAGGTGCCGGAGCATACGCGCATCGCGCTGATTCTCAACCCGATGCTCGAACCGCGCGAGCTGCTGCGCGCGATCTGCCGCGAGCTCGAGGTCGAGCCGCCCGACGGCGAGACCGGCCTCGAAGCCCTGGGCCAGTGCCTGAACCAGCGCCTGCTGGAAATCCATGCGGCCGGCGAGCGCGCGGTGCTGATCATCGACGAAGCCCAGAACATGTCGCGCGAGACGCTGGAGCAGGTCCGCCTGCTGACCAACCTGGAGACCGCCACCGACAAGCTGCTGCAGATCATCCTGCTGGGCCAGCCGGAGCTGCGCGAACTGCTGAGCCGGCCTTCTCTGCGCCAGCTCGCCCAGCGAATCACGGCGCGCTATCACCTGGCTCCGCTGGGTCAGCAGGAAACGGCCGAGTACGTGCGGCACCGAATCCAGATTGCCGGCGGCGCACGCTGCCCGTTTTCATCTTCGGCGCTGCGCACGCTGCATCACGTCTCGGGCGGGGTGCCCAGGCTGATCAACATCATCGCCGACCGCGCACTGATGGCCGGCTACGCGCGCGAGGCCGACCGGATCACCCCGGCGATGATTCGCAAGGCGGCCGGCGAGGTCGTGGTCGGAGACGAAGCCGGCAGCGGCCGGGGTTTCGGTGCGGTGCTGTCGGTGCTGGCCATCGTGGTCGTCCTGGCGGTCGCCGGCGGCATGATCTGGTCGCTGAATTCGTTGCCGGAGCAGGCCGAAGAGGTGGGGCAGCCGCTATGGCGCCAGATGCTCGCCGAATCCAGCGATCGGCTGGCCTGGCGAGAGGCGGCGGCGCTTTACCCGGCGGCCGATCCGGAGATGATTGCCGAGGCCTGCACCGAAGGCCAGTTCGAGGGGTTCGCCTGCCATCGCCTGCGCGGCAGCTGGGCGCTGCTGCGCAAGCTGGGACGGCCCGTGGTGCTGAGACTGGATGAGCCCAGGGGCGGTCATGTGCTTGCCGTCGAGGTCGGGCTTGACAGCGTGCTGGCACGCCAGTCCGGGCAGGATTTCCAGGTGCCTATCGCGCAGCTGGACGCGCGCTGGCTGGGCGATTTCTACGCCGTCTGGCCGGACCTGGGGAGCGTATGGCAGACCGGCGACGACGATGCGGCCATCAGCGAGCTCAAGCGTCTCGCGGCGCAGGACCCGGATCGGCCGTGGTCCGGCGCCATGGACACGCGCTACGGCCCCGATTTCCAGCGCTGGATACGCGATTTCCAGCTGCGCAACGGGCTGCGCCAGGACGGCATGGCCGGTCCGGTCACCCGGCTGTTTCTTTCAACGCTAGGCGCGCGCTCGGCAAGCGCCGAAGCCACTACTGACCCGTCGGACTGAAATGTCGCTTTTGCTCGATGCACTGAAAAAATCTGAAGCCCAGCGTCGGCGCGGAACGTCGCCGACGATCGACCTCACCAGAACGCCGCCGTCCGGAAGCCGGCGTCGGCCCGGTTTGCGGTGGATGCCGCTCTTGCTGGTCGTAGTGTTGCTGGCCGCCGCCGCGCCGTGGCTGTGGCCGAAGGTGTCGGGCTGGATGGAGCAACGCCGGGGTGATACCGGCGATTCCGCTGCGCTGGCCGAGGCTGACACGGCCGCGCCGCCGGACGGGGGTTCGGAAACGGTCGCCGCGCCGAGTGCCGGGGATGAAGCCGGCGCCGCGGTTCCCGCGCTGCAGTCTGCACCTGCGCCGGTGGCCGGCGCCTCCAGCCCGCGGCGCGTCGCCGCCGTCGACACGATGCCGGGCGACGGGGCAGGGCAGGATCCGGCGCGAGCCGGGGACGATTCCGCCCAGCGTTCCGGCGATGCGGCCGGCGCTTCCGATTCCGTCGAGTCGAACACCGGCGATGCGGCGGCCGAGGCCTCGGAGTCGAACCCCGGGCCTTCGATGGAGGAGATGCGACGGATGGTGCAGGCTCGCCAGCAGCAACAGCAGCCGCAGGTCGACGCGCAGAAGCCCCCGGAGCCGGCGGCTCCGCCCGCGGGCCCGGCGGACAATTTCATTCGCCCATGGGAACTGCCCCAGGCGCAGCGGGCCGAGTTTCCCGAGCTCAGGCTGACCGTTCATTTTTACGCTGAACGCGCCGCCGACCGATTCGTGCTGATCAACGGCGAACGCTACCGGGAAGGCCAGCGCGTCGGACCGGGGACCACGCTGGCCGAGATCAGACAGCGTGGCGCGGTGGTCGAGTTCGGCAGCTACCGGGTGCTGATCGAGTGAACTGGGTGGTTCGAACCGGGCCTGCCAGGTCCGGCGCGGCCAATCCATGGATGGTTATCGTGATCAGCGCGCTGGCGCTTGCCGTCATGACCAGCACGCTTCTGGTGCCCGAAGCGATGGGTGGCGGCTGGATCGAATTCTGGGGTTTCAAGCCATCGCGAATTTCCGAGTTGCTGTCGGGCGATCCGAGCCTGCGCGACAGCGTCGGGCTGGCCGGGCTGGTCGGCGCGCTTTTCGCCCATTCCACCTGGCTGCACCTGGCGGGCAACATTGCCTATCTGTGGGTGTTCGGCATTCCGGTCGAGCGCGCGCTGGGGCACCTGAGGTTCATTGGCCTGTTCCTGCTGTTGGGCGCGCTGGCCAACCTGTTCGTGGCGCTGCACATTCCCGAGCTCGACCGCACCATCATTGGCGCAAGCGGTGGCGTTTCGGCCATCATCGGTGTCTACCTCGGGCTTTTTCCGGCGCGCCGGATCGGGCTGTGGCTGCCGCTGGGCCTGTTCCTGCAGTTCGCGCGCATTCCCGCGCTGCTGGTCATCGGGTCCTGGTTCACGCTGCAGGTGCTCTACACCGTGTTCGGCCCCATGTCCGACGCGGTGGCCTGGCGAACCCACGTGGCCGGGTTCGTGGCCGGCGTGCTGGTTGCGTTGGCGATTCGCCTTTTCTCGGGCAGCGTCGCCTACGCCGGCAGCGGCGACTGATAGTTAAAAACCCTGATCGTGTCAGTGCATAATGAGGCGCTGAATTCGAGCCTGTCGAGGCATCGCTTGTACAAGGTGATCTTTTTCAACCAGGGCAAGGTCTACGAGCTTTTTGCCGAGCGCGTGGATTCGAGTCACCTGTACGGCTTCGTCGAAGCGGCGGGGCTGATTTTCGATACCGATTCGAAGGTGGTCGTCGACCCGACCGAGGAACGGCTGCGCGCGGAATTCGCCGATACCGAGAAGCTGCTGCTTCCGCTGCAGTCGGTGATCCGGATAGAACAGGTCAAGAAGCGCGGCAAATGCGTGATTCGTGATCGCGGCACCGGCGAGAAGGTCACGCAGCTGCCGCTGGACGGGCCGGGCCGCAAGTCCTGACGGCGCGAAAATCGACAAGAAACAGAATAACCAGGGAGATTCAATCTTGAGCGAACAACCCATACCCGAACCGACCGCCGGCCGACGCTGGCTTTACCGCGGCCTGGACGTCATCGAGCGGGTGGGCAACCGTCTGCCCGACCCGGCGGTGCTTTTCTTCCTGCTGATGCTGGTGGTCTGGGCGCTTTCGGCGGTGCTGGCACCGATCCAGTTCAGCGCGTTGCATCCCCAGACCGGCGAGCCGATCCAGGTGGTCAACCAGCTGGCCGGCAGCGAGCTTGCGCGTTTCCTCAGCCAGATGGTGACCGTGTTCACCAGCTTCGCCCCGCTGGGCATCGTGCTGGTGGCGATGCTGGGCGTGGGCGTGGCCGAGCACACCGGCTTCATCAATGCCGCGCTGCGCAAGATGCTCGGGGTCACCTCGCCGCGGCTGCTAACGCCTATGCTCATCCTCGTGGCGATCGTTTCGCACACCGCGGCCGACGCGGGGTACGTGGTCGTCATTCCGCTGGGCGCGGTGATCTTCTACGCCGCCGGTCGCCATCCGCTGGCCGGGATTGCCGCCGCGTTCGCCGGTGTCTCCGGTGGCTTCTCGGCCAACTTCATCCCGTCGGCGATCGACCCGATGCTGGCCGGTATTACCGAAGAGGCCGCGCGCGTGCTCGATCCTTCGGTGGCGATCAACCCGCTGGTCAACTGGTTCTTCATGGGCGCTTCCAGCCTGCTGGTCATCGGTATCGGCTGGTGGCTGACCGACAAGGTGGTCGAGCCCAGGCTGGCGCGCGAAACGCCGGTCGACGGCGACATGTCGGACATGCCCAAACTCGAGCCGCTGGCCGACAACGAGCGCCGCGGCCTGAACTGGGCGCTGGGAAGCATCTTGCTGGCCATCGCGCTGCTCGCGATAGGGGTCCTGTTGCCGGACTCGCCGCTGCGCGATCCGAACCCTGCGCTGGCTTTCCATGAAAGCATCACCTCGTTCGGCGCCCCGCTGATGCGGTCCATCGTGCCGTTGATCTTCATCCTGTTCCTGATTCCCGGCGCGGTCTACGGCTACGCGGCCGGCACCATCGAAGGCCACCGGGACCTGATCACCGGCATGAGCAAGTCGATGGAGTCCATGGGCTACTACATCGTCATGGCGTTCTTCGCCGCGCAGTTCATCGCCGCTTTCTCCAGCTCCAACCTGGGCATCCTGATCGCGGTCAACGGGGCGGCCTGGCTGTCGCAATTCGACATGCCGCCGCAGCTCACCATCGTCGGCATCATCGGCCTGACTGCCTTCGTCAACCTGTTCGTCGGCTCGGCGTCGGCCAAGTGGCTGATCATCGCGCCGATCTTCGTGCCCATGCTGATGGAACTGGGCATCGGGCCGGGATTGACCCAGGCAGCCTACCGCGTCGGCGATTCCAGTTCGAATATCGTTACGCCGCTGCTGCCGTATTTCCCGCTGATCGTGGTGTTCTGCAAGCGTTACTTCAAGGGTGCGGGAATCGGGACACTGATCTCGATGATGCTGCCTTATGCGGTTGCGCTGGCGGTGGGATGGACCATCTTCCTGCTGCTGTACTGGATGATCGGTCTGCCGCTGGGCCTTCAGTCGAGTTACGTATACCCATAAGTCGAACAGGCGCGGCGGGCCGGCTTCGGGTCCGAGAGATCGGCAACGGCGGCGCGGCTGGCCGCCGGCTCAGCGGTCGACCCAGCCGGCCGGGTCGACCGGCTGACCCTCGTGCCGGATCTGGAAGTACAGGCCGGGAGCGCTGTTGCCCCCGGTGTTGCCGGCCAGCGCGACGACGTCGCCCGGGGCGACCCAGTCTCCGACCTCGGCGATCAGGCTCTGATTCTGGCCATAAAGCGTCATGAAGCCGTCGCCGTGGTCGACGATCAGCATCATGCCGTAGCCGCGTAGCCAGTCGGCATAGGCAACGCGCCCATAGGCGACGGCCTGCACCGGCGCGCCGACCTCGGTTTCGATCAGCCAGCCCTGCCAGGTCACGTTGCCGCTGCGAATGTCGGAAAAGGCCGCGCGCACCGGGGCTTTCACCGGCATGGGCAGGCGTCCGCGAAGCTCGGCGAACGGCGCGATCGCGGTTTCCGGAGGAATGTCGGCCAGCGCACTGGCCAGTTCGCCCAGCAGCGTTTCCAGCTCCGCGGCCGCCTCCTGCATCTCGGCCAGGCGCTCGGCCTGGTCGCGGATACTGTCATCCAGC
>MDTG01048499.1_pt1 | contig 13982 bp, 11 predicted proteins | sample 811421 | NCBI WGS metagenome assembly MDTG01 (sample SAMN05326645, study PRJNA326480) | marine metagenome | isolation source: seawater | place: Pacific Ocean: South East | collected 2011 | reverse complement strand
CTCCGCTGTATCCTGAGCCTTAAGGCCCAATTTATTGAGGTTACGACCCCGTTCGAACCCCCCCCACTCTGCCTCAACTAGAAACAGCGTCATTGCATGCGGGTTATTCTGCGGATCGGTTTTGGCGGCAACGACCACCAGATCGCAGTTGATGCCATTGGAGATATAGGTCTTTTGGCCGTTAAGCACCCAGTGGTCATCTTCCTCGACCGCATGGGTCCGCATCCCTGCCAAATTGCTGCCCGCGTCAGGCTCCGTCATCGCCACTGCAAGAATAATGTCACCCGATACGGCACCGGGGATATATCTCGCTATTTGATCTTTACTGCCAAAGCGGGTGATGTAGGGCGCCACAATACGGCTGTGCAAGGAGCCGAACCAGTCGCCGCAACGCGCGTACGCCAGCTCTTCAATGATCACCTGCTCCCAACGAATGTCGTAATCATCCATGCCGCCGTAGCGCTCCTCCGGCCAAACCATTAGAAAGCCTCGCTCGCCAGCCTTCTTAAAGACCTCACGATCGACGACCCCCTGTTCTCGGAAGCGCTCCATATGAGGCACTATCTCCTCTGCGAGAAATCGTCGATAGGCCTCCCTGAACATGGCCTGCTCTTCCGTAAACTGCCTGGTGAGCATGTCGCCCTCCTGATGTTGAGTTGATTAAAAGCACTTTTCGCCGGTGTTCTTCAACCACCAGCTTGGCCTTAACGCCTCGAATTCATCTCAAGCACAAACCTTCAATTCCCGCACACCTAAGCCTCCCGCGTCTCCTAAAAACCACCAACATGCTGCCTAGCCAAACTTGGCTCTTCTGCCGCTATCGGGAAACGCCGCTGAGTGTCTTGGCGCAACAGCCTACCTATGTATAGTCAGCAAATTCAGAAGCGCCGGCCACACGCGGGCTTCGCGGACTCAATCTGCTGAGGCGGGGTCCAGCACCTCTTTCAACTCACGCTTGAGAAACTTGCCGTTGGCATTGCGAGGTAAAGGTTCTGACAGAAACCATACATAACGAGGTACTTTAAACGCTGCGAGGCGGGAGGCCATATGTTCGCGCAATCCCGGTGCGTCAAGCATGGCAGCGGGCTTCAGGTGAACTGCGACTCCGACCTCCTCACCCAGCCGGTCATCGGGCACGGCAAAAGCCACGGTCTCCAGTACGGCCGGATGCGTATACAGCGCCCCCTCAACCTCGGCGCAGTAAATGTTTTCCCCGCCCCGCAGAATCATGTCCTTTGCCCGGTCGACCAAATAGAGGAAACCGTCCTCATCAAAATATCCAATATCCCCAGTATGCAACCATCCATCAACAATCGTCTCCGCGGTCGCCTCAGGGCGGTTAAGGTATCCCTTGATCACGGGTGCGCCCTTGACCAACAATTCGCCCGCCTCACCCACCGGCAAGCTCTCACCCGCCTCGTTGATCACCTTGCCTTCCAAGGTCGGCACGAGCGGCCCACAGCTCTCCGGCCGAGCCAAGAACAGATCGCCGGCCGTGTAGGTGCTGATGCCGCAGACTTCTGTCATGCCGTAGCCCTGAGCCGGCTTGGCACGCTGCGTACTCTCAATCACTTTACCGGGCAGATCAGGATGCATCGCTGCGCCACCACCGCCGAGAGAGGCCAAACTCGAGGTGTCGTAATCACCGAAGTTGGGGTGCGCGAGCAGCTCGCGGGTCATCATCGGCACCGCGCTCAACGTATTCACTTGTTCCCGCTCGATGAGCCTTAGCGCCTCCTCGGTATCCCACTTGTACATCAGCACCAATTTGCCACCACTCAAGGTAGCGCCGTGCATGACGCAGTTATTGGCTGTGACGTGAAATAAAGGCGTGGCCACCAGCGACGTGGCGGGGGGCGCTGACACCGGCGCGTCAATCTCCTCTCCACGGCCCAAAGCCTGGGTCGTGGCAAAAATCTGTCCCATCGCTGCCACGTTCATAATGTTGTGCACGCAACCCCGATGAGTAAGCTGAGCACCTTTGGGACGCCCTGTGGTTCCGGAGGTATAGAAGATACAAGCGTCTTCGTCGGTGTCGATCGCCGGCATTGGTAACTCCCCAGGGCCGCTCACCGTCTGGACCCATTGCACTGCCTCCACCGGCGGTGACGGCTCCCTGACAGCCACGACTGTCAGATCTAAAAAGTCGTCAGCAATCTCTGCAAAGGCGGCGAGCCGTTGATCGTCAGCAACCAACAGCTTGGGCTCAGAATCACTGAGCGCGTAGGCCATTTCATCTGCGACCCACCAGGCGTTCATACCCACTACAACCCCGCCGACTGCGATCACACCCCAGTAGGCAAAGATCCACTCGGGGTAATTGCGCATAGCAATCGCCACACGGTCACCCGAACCGATATCCTGCGTTTGAAGCCAGGTCGCGAACTTAGCGACCAGCTGGCCCGCCTCTGCAAAGGTCCAACGCTCATCGCCGTAGACAATGTATTCCTGATCACCATAGCCCTGACCCATCATCCATAGATCGCGCATGGAGACAGGGGCATGCTTGTAGGCTTTCAATGTCTGCCCACCGTGGTCAATCGTGGTCAGCTCGAGAAATGCACCCGGTGCCGTGACCATCGCTACTGCGTCGCGATAGTGCGCCATGACCTGATTACTCATCGCAATGTGCCCCTTATTTTTCTGGTCCGTGATTTGGCATTGTCCAACGAAGCGACCGCACGATACCCTATGCGCGTAGCAACAACCAGCTACCGAATCGACTGTATTGGCAGGTATCATGCCAATAGGTAAGTATCCGCACCAGATCGATAAACCGCGCCAATATCTCTGATTAGAGGACCGTCATGAGCACACAGGAACTTGAGCTTCCCCGCCTGAATGCATGGCTTCGCCAGCACGTTCCGGATTTTGACGGCCCACTGGTAGCAGACAAATTTGCCGGCGGACAATCTAATCCCACCTTCAAACTGACGGCTGGCGATAATCACTACGTATTGCGCCGCAAACCGCCGGGAGAACTGCTGGCATCCGCACATGCCGTAGACCGGGAGTACCGGGTCCTCGATGCCCTGCGACACACTGACGTGCCGGTGCCTCAAGCTATCGCACTGTGCACCGACGACGAAATCATCGGCTCAATGTTCTACGTTATGGAACATTTGGAGGGTCGGATTTTTTGGGACCCGGCCGTGCCGGAGGTTAACAATGCCGAGCGAACCGCGATTTATGACGAGATGAATCGAGTACTCGCTGCGCTGCATTCGGTCAGCGTGGAGGGGGTTGGTCTTTCGGACTATGGCAAGCCCGGCAACTACTACGCCCGACAGATTGGGCGCTGGACAAAGCAGTATCGCGCCTCCGAGACAGAGCTCGTCCCCGATATGGAGGCGCTGATTGAGTGGCTCCCCGATCACATACCCGAGGGCGAGGAGTCCGTTGCGCTCGTTCACGGGGACTACCGCCTAGACAATATGATTTTTCATCCCACCGAACCGCGCATCGTTGGTATTCTGGATTGGGAGCTGTCCACACTTGGCGACCCTCTCGCCGATCTGGCGTATCAGTTGATGGCCTGGCAGTTCCCCAGAGAAGGCGGCATTGCGGGTCTGGAAGGGCTGAACCGATCCGAACTAGGTCTTCCCTCGGACGAAGAGTACATTGCCGCATACTGTGAACGCACCGGTCGCAGCGGGATCGATAACTGGCCGTTCTACATGGCCTTCTGTTTCTTCCGAATAGCGGCGATTTTGCAGGGGATTAAAAAGCGCGCACAGATAGGGACCGCCTCCAGCGCAGAGGCGGACAGCCGCGCGATCATGGTTGGGCCGCTCGCAGCCCTGGGCGCGGCGTGCATCCCTTAGGATAATTCTGGCCTCAGCGCCCATCATGCAACCGACCGCTTTTTCCTCGCCGTGGCGGCCGAGCTAGCAGCACGCCGGGACGCGGCAGAGCCACCTGCCTTGCCCGCACGTGCAGCAGTCTCTGCCTTCAGGGCCCGCTTTTGAGCGGCGGTGGGAGGGGGGCGTCGCCGCGAGCTCTTGGGTCGACGGTAAGTGCCGGGGGCAGGCCTCAAGTCCCCATATTCGAAGCGGTGCAAGATCTCTTCCAGCGTCCTGGATATTTGCGTGCACCGCCGGATTGGCTCGATCCGGCTGTAGGTAGCGCGCTCACCCTCCTTCACCAACTGGCGCAGCTCCGCCTCCGTCGGCTGGCTGATCAGATTGAGCGGATTTTGGAATCGAAACTTCGGAACGATGTTGATGTCGCCGGAATATTCTTGGTCGAGTAATGCATGAACACCGTGCATCATCATATTGAATTTAGGCCAATTATCGCCGTATCTTTTTGCAACGCCCCGATAGAAATTCAGCACCTCCCTCCCTATCCCCATCCCCAGGGACGTCGCGGCCTGCCTAAGAGGTCGAACCCGCTCGTCTCGCGGCAGAAATGCACGTGCTATCGGATTCACCATGCTGACGATGTAATGGTTGGTCGAGAAGAGGCGAGATAAACGTTTCGCTGGCAGGTCATCAGCCACAGACCCATCTACCCAGCGCCGTGCCGGGAGATAGGGCTGCGCTTCCCCCTTCTCATTCTTGGCCTGCAACATCACCGCAGGAAAGACACCCGGAATAGCACACGAGGCCATTGCTGCGGAGCGCAAATACACATTGGGTGATGACACAGCATTCAGTAGCCGGGAGCGCTGATGGGGCTCCGCTGGCGCAACGGTAATACTGACCTGACGTCCCGTCTTGGCATAAGCCTCGGCAAAAGTGAGGTCGGGAATCGTGGCGGAGATCAATTGCTCGGTATCTTCTGCAGTCAAACGACTGCCCAACAGCGACACAAACTGCCGGATGACGCCCCTGCCCTCTTCCTCCCCCGACTCCAAGAGACCAATCAGGTCCAGCTCTGCCATTTCTTCATCAGTGTAGGCGGCCAGCGCCGCTGCTACGATGGAGCCCGCGCTTGAGCCGGAAATCACTCTCGGTAACAGCCCGTGCCGAAGCAACTCGCTCACGACGCCGACGTGGAGAAACCCGAGCACTCCCCCACCACTGAGCATAAGAGCAGACCGGCCGTAACAGACATTGCTACGATAAAAAAAATCGAGCTTTTGCTGGGTGGGTATGATCTCCTCTGGCAACTCGGCGAGGAGCCTCAAAGCATCGTCTATTTCCTGAATGTACTGCTCGACCAGTACTTTCGTTCCCGATTTGGCCTGCCGGTAGAGAACGCTTTTACCCATTCCTCCCATGTTGCCGTGGATGCCCTCATTCAGGGCGTAAAGTAGCCCCTGCCAGTCCTTTTGCTTACGAAACTTCTTGAGCCTGTCCAAGCGATACCGAATTTGGGCGTGGTCGTAAAGCTCAGAGGGTTCTTCCTGGCGCCATTCCACCTTGCCAGTCAGCGCATCGTGAGCGCGGGCTGCAAGGAGCCAGTCGTCGTAGGAGTCGGCAACATCCATGTCATCTTGAAGTCGCCGCAACTCAGCTTTGCTCGTCAATTACCGCCCCTTGACTCGCCGTCGGTTACTTTCCTCACCAAGCCATCAGCATAAAGGGTCACTGCGCAATGGGATAGCTTGACAGCGCAGAAAGTCACACTGCCTCGCGATAAGCATCCTGCAGGTGGCGCTTGTATAGCTTGCCGTTGTCCATTCGTGGGAGTTGCTCCAGAAAATCGACTTTCCTCGGGACCTTGACGCTGGACAGGCGTTCCCTCATCCACTCGATCAGCTCCGCCTCGGTATCATCATTAGCGTCAGCCCAATCCAGTAGCTGCACCACCGCCATCACCTCTTCACCAAATTCGGGATGCGGAATACCAAACACCGCCACATCGGCAACCTTCTCATGTGAGATAAGCAGACCCTCTATCTCAGCCGGATAAACATTCACCCCACCGGTAATGATCGTGAAATTCTTGCGATCTGTGAGATAGAGAAACCCCTCCTCATCGAGGTAACCGACATCTCCCATGGTGCTCCAGCCATGCTCGTTGAATGCGTTCTTCGTCTTCTCGGGCTCGTCGAAGTACTCAAACGGCCGGCTGTTGGCAAAGTAAACGTCGCCCACCTCTCCAGGGCCCAGCACCTCACCGTCCTCGCCTAGAATTTTCGGCTCTCCGATGATGGCCTTGCCAACCGACCCCTTATGGGTAAGCCAATTTGCCGAATCAATGATGGTAAAACCGTTGCCTTCACTGCCCGAGTAATACTCGACGATAACCGGCCCCCACCAATCAATCATCGCCTCTTTCACGTCAATCGGGCAGGGAGCAGCGGCGTGGATCGCGCACTTCATGGAGCTCAGGTCATATTGAGTGCGGGCGCTTTTGGGGAGTTTTATCATTCGCACAAACATGATCGGAACCCATTGGCTGTGAGTGGCCTTGTATCGCTCGATCAGCGCGAGGGATTGCTCGGGGTCGAAGTGCTCCATAATCAAAGAGGTTCCACCCAACCCCAGCACCATGATGTTGTAGTGCAAGGGTGCCGCGTGATAGAGCGGCGCTGGCGACAGATAGACGGTATCGACCCCAAAGCCGAAAAAAGCACCCACACTGCCGGACAGAGGATGTTCCGTGTGGATACTCTCCGCATGAGGCTCCCAGTAAACCCCCTTAGGCTTGCCGGTAGTGCCGGATGAATACAGCATTGGCGCCCCCAAAAACTCATCCTCGATCGGGGTAACCGGCAAGGCGGCTAACTGCTCATCCAGCGGGTCGAATCCGTCTATGTGTCCGCCGACCGATAAACAACGACTCAAACCACCTGATGCCGCAGCCGCTTCAATTGCCACCTCTGCCAAAGCCGCCGAGGCCACAAACAATTTCGCCTTGCAGTTGGTGATGATGTAGGCCGTCTCCTCCTGTTTCAAATGAGTACTGATGGGGGTAAAAATGATGCCCGCGCGCAGCGCACCTTGCGTAACCTGCAAAAATTCTGCGCAATTCTTCATCATTATCGCTATGTGGTCACCGCGCCTGACCCCCGATGCGCGCAACAGATGTGCCACCTGATTCGACCGACGATTCAGCTCCGCATAGGTTACTACCTGCCCCGTATTGGCCATGATGTACGCTGGGCGATCCGGTGTCTCAGCGGCGAAGGCAGAAAAATGCGGCATGGCGTCTCTCTCTTTTTTGAGCGTATGATTCGGCCTCACTATACAAGCTCGAGACCATGATGGTAGCCGCAGCAGGTTCGATGTCCGGAGAGCAAGTCAGAGCGCTGTGCCGAATGTCTGCATTCACGGAACCGACGTCCGGTGTCGCTCGAGGGTACGTTCAGTGCAATATAGTCATTTTGCCGGCAGATATCGCCACGAGTTTCGAGGATTTTTGTCGGCTGAACCCAAAACCTTGCCCGCTTCTTGCCACCAGCCCGACACCTGGGGACCCCAGTCTGCCGGCTCTGGGAGCCAACATTGATATTCGTTATGACATTCCGCGCTACCGCATATGGCAGAACGGCGCCCTAGCCGAGCACTGCTTGAATATCGCCGAGCTATGGCGAGACGACTTCGTCGCATTTGCTCTCGGATGCTCATTTTCTTTTGAGGAGGCGCTCTTAAACGCGGGCATTGAAGTCCGCAATATCAGCGAGGGCGTGAATGTCCCCATGTTTCGCACCAATCTCGATTGCACACCGGCTGGCATTTTTAGGGGTAAACTGGTGGTAAGCATGCGGCCCATGCCTCCAGCACAGGCGATCGAAGCCATTCAAATTTGCTCCCGGTACCCGTCCGTCCACGGTGCCCCAATCCATTTCGGCGATGCCAGTCAGCTTGGGATAGAAGATCTCCGGCAGCCCGATTTTGGAGATCCTGTATCGCTGAACACGGATGATGTCCCGCTGTTCTGGGCCTGCGGCGTCACACCACAGGTTGCACTTGAAAATGCGCAACCAGCGTTGGCCATTACTCATGAGCCGGGCCACATGCTGGTGACCGATTTGAAAAACGTTGATTTGGCTGAAGATCGATGACCAGAAAACTGACCTTGAACTGCGACTTGGGCGAAGGGTTTGGACCCTGGAAGATGGGCGACGACCGTAACATCATGCCTCTGATTGACGCGGCCAATGTTGCTTGCGGGGGTCATGCGGGTGACCCCAGCACCATGCGCACCTGCGTGGAGTTGGCAAAACGACATCGCACCGAAATCGGGGCTCACGTTTCATACCCCGACAAGCAGGGCTTCGGGCGACGGGCCATTGCGCTTGGCGGACAGGAACTCATCGACTTAGTGCACTACCAAATTGGCGCGCTGGATGGCATCGCTCGAGCTCATGGCACCAGAGTGACATATGTCAAGCCCCACGGTGCGCTATATCACGCCATGCTAGGTGACCCCCTGATTCTGAACGACATCATGAGTGCAGTCGCAAGCTGGCATGCCGATCTTGAACTGGTGGTGCTGGCTACGCCCAGAGACCGAAAGACCCAGCAACTTGCTGTAGAGCACGGGCTCAACTTGCGTTATGAAGCGTTTGCCGATAGGGGCTACACCAGTCGAGGGCTGCTGCTTGGCAGAGAAAAACCGGGGGCACTGCTGAACCCACTCGAAGCAGCGGATCAGGCGATCGCGATTGCACAAAACAACCTTCGCACGCCAAGGGGCAAACGGATCCCAGTGAGCGCAGACACGCTCTGCGTCCACAGCGATACTCCCGGTGCAGTAGAAATGATCACCTCCATCCGCCGGGCGATGGACGGCCTACAGTAGGTGTTCGAAATCGGTCCAGCAGGCGAGTCCGGGACGAGGCTCGTATTTGGTGGAGAGCCGCATACGGCCCTTACTAGCAAACTCCTCTCTATACAGCACTCGGCGAGGCTACATTTCGGCCCAAGTCTTGTAGACAGCGTAGTCAGTTATACAACACTGACCTTGTTTTTCGAACCCCTTAACACTGAGCGCGATCGCTCAACGGCCTGGCTACAGGAAAACGCTGACGCCGATCCTGACGAGGCTTTCCTGGCAGAACTCGCCGCGCGACCCGTCGTCGTGCTACCGGTTTGGTACCACCCGAGCGTTGCTCCCGATCTGGAGTGGCTCGCAGAGGACAAAGCGCTCAGTGTCGATACCATTATTGATCTACACAGCGACCCCACCTATTTTGCCTACGCTACGGGATTTGCCCCGGGATTCTGTTACCTCGGTAAGACCTCGCCAAAATTGGCTGTGCCGCGACTTGCAACGCCTCGATCGGAAGTCCCGACGGGATCAGTCGCGCTGGCAGATCAACAAACTGCGGTCTATCCCGGACCGTCACCAGGCGGTTGGCGATTGATTGGCAGTTGCCCACTCAGGCTATTCGACCTTGCGACTGGCCCTTCTGCGCGCCTGACTGTCGGTGACTCCGTTCGCTTTGAACCCGTGAGCGAGTCCGAATTTCGCGCTCTGGGGGGTTCCGGATGACCGTATTGCAAATAAATCGCGCAGGTGTCGCGTCGACAGTTCAGGACAGTGGCCGCTTCGGCACGTTGCAATTAGGCTTGCCTCCCTCCGGCGCCATGGATCACCCCGCACTCGTCATTGGTCAGCATCGGCTCGGACATACTCGTGACGAAGCTGCCATTGAGATGGCGTACGCAAACACCGAGGTGACGCCCGACTCGTCGTGCCTCATAGCAGTAACCGGAGCACCGGTGAGCCTTACGGTCGATGGAACACCGGGTTCCGATACAGAAGTGCTCAAAATCAAGGCTGGCCAACGAGTCTCCATCAAGGCGCGCTCCCACGGAGTCTATAGCTACCTCCATGTCTTAGGCGGCATTGCTACTCCGGCCGTTTTTAATAGCCGCAGCACCTCGGTCAGGGAAGGCATCGGCGGTCTTGCCGGCGCTTACTTGCGAGATGGAGATCAGCTGCCCATCGGCTCCGTAAATAGCGACGTGAACACATCAAACTCAAGCCTCCCTCTACCCCAAAGTCCTCCAACTATCATGCTCAGATTCGTGCCCGGCTTTCAATACGAGCTGCTCCCCGAGCAGGCCGTGCGCTCGTTACTGGAGGGTGAATTCAAAGTCACCTCAAGGGCAAATCGAATGGGCGTTGCCCTCTCTGGAGAGCTAGTCGATACCGGGATCACTTCCCTGCTTTCAGAGGCCACCTGCCACGGCGCGATACAATTACCGGGCGACGGAAACCCCATCGTGCTGCTCAACGATCGACAAAGTGTAGGCGGCTACCCAAAGCCTGGGGCGGTCATTCGCAGTGACTGCCGAAGGCTGGCTCAAGCTAGACCCGGTCAACGAGTAAGATTCACGCCATGCACCCCTGAGGAGGCAGATCGCATTGCGTGGCTGGAAAAACACTATCTGGAGACGAGGCTGCGATGAGCGACGCTGAGTCAGTTGCCGTATCGCGTGCTGTGGAAAAACTGCTGATCCGCGAGAACCATCGATTGATGGCAGAGATTAGCGAAGCGCTTGAGCCCGGGTATCTCCTTCGTGCCGCTCAGTATTTGCTGGCGTGCTCGGGGCCTGTTTATATCGTCACTGGATTCCCGGTGAGTGATACCTTTGAGACCGATGGCCCCGCAGGAGCCTTTGCGCTCTATCGCCTGTGCGAAAAACTGGGTAACCAACCTGTCATCATCACCGACACCGTTATCGCCGGGGCACTGCAGGATCGATTCGCCTGCAGATCGATTGCGGGTAAGAGTTTCGAGACTGTCTCAAAAACTGCGGAAGCCCTGTATCGAGAGGCACCCCCGGGGCTGGTGATCAGTATCGAGCGCCCGGGAATGGCGGCGGACGGCAGGTACTACAACATGAGCGGTGAGGACATCACCGCACACTGTGGGATAGCAGAACCCTACCTTGTGTTCGCTCCCTGTCCTACCATAGCGATAGGGGACGGGGGAAACGAGATCGGTATGGGGAACGTGCTGTCGGGTTTGTCAAAACTCAATATCAGGCCGGCCGTCAGCACATGCACGGAACTCATCGTTGCTGACGTGTCTAACTGGGGTGCCTACGCGTTGTGCAGCCTAACTGCATGGCTTTGCGGTGATCACCTTCGAGAGGCGAACGAATTTCCGAATGACCTTGACTATCTCATTAGTCAGGGTGCCGTAGACGGCGTGACCCGCGAAGCTACTCCGACGGAGGATGGGTTTACCCACGAAAAAACTAGCCTTCTGTTGAATGACATCCATCGAGCATTATCCGAGGGGGAGCCATCATGGGCATCGCTTACTTAAACGGTTCGTTTACCGCTTTATCAGAAGCTAAGATTTCACCGATGGATCGGGGCTTCCTGTTTGGAGACGGCGTTTACGAGGTGATACCTTGCTATGCAGGGCAGCTCGTGGCCATTCCATACCATCTGGAACGACTGAATTATTCCCTGAGCGGCATTGCACTCACATCTCCGCACGGTGAGGCCAACTTATTGGAAATACTGACGACCCTCGTCCAAAAAAACGGGGGCGGTAACCTCGGCGTCTACCTGCAAATCACCCGCGGGCCAACCATGAAGCGGCAGCATGCTTTTCCGGAACACTGCGAGCCTACGGTATTCGCCTACACATTCCCTATCAGTGACCCCTCTGACGGTTCAACAGACACGGCAAGCTGCTTTACTGCCGTGACCAAGCCAGACAAACGCTGGGAGCGCTGCCACATCAAGTCAACGGCACTCCTGGGTAATGTCCTTCACATGATGGAGGCAGTCGAGGACGGCGCTGAGGAAGTCTTACTGTTCAACGAACGCGAGGAGCTGACCGAAGCCGCTGCATGTAACGTATTCATTGTGTCAGGTGGCGCCGTTCTCACCCCGGAGCTGGATCATCAGATCCTCCCCGGCGTGACTCGCCGACAGTGCATCGAATTATTGCAGCGCTACACAGACTGGACGATCGAAACGCGAACTGTGCACCTAGAAGAAGTGCTGGCAGCAGAGGAGATCTGGTTAAGCTCATCCACCAAAGAGTTAGCCCCCGTCATCAGGCTTAACGGCATCGCAATCAATGAGGGTTTACCCGGACCCCGATGGGAAGCGGCGCAGTCTTTGTTTCAGCAATATCGCTTCAGTGACTTCTGATGTCCCGATCCACTTCGATCGAGATCAACCTGTCCGCCATCGATGCTAACCTTCGGTCGCTTAAGAAAAATGCTGGCTCACAAAAACTGATGGCCGTCGTGAAAGCGAATGCCTATGGCCATGGTGCGGCGCGGGTTGCAGCACACATAGAAGATACGATCGACGCTTTTGCAGTTGCTTTTACTGAGGAGGCCGTCGAGCTCCGAGAGTCCGGCATTGCCGCTCCAGTCCTCGTCCTGGAGGGTCCGCATACGCCGAGCGAACTCTCTCTGTCAGCCAAGCTCGAACTTTGGCCCGTCCTGCATCAAGCGGAACAACTCGACTGGTGCACCAAACTCGACAATCCACTGAAACACGCGTGGATTAAAGTAGACACCGGCATGCATCGACTGGGATTTCCGCCGTCGCAACTTGCAGACGTGCAGCAACGGCTTGGCAAAGCGCGGATCCAGAACATGACAATTATGTCGCATCTCTCTTCTGCAGAACTCCCTGAATCTGACATAACACAGGACCAGATCCGGCAATGGCATAGTCAGTGTGCTGACTGGAGCGATACCTTCAGCCTGCACAATTCCGCAGCGACTCGCCATGGCATCATCGGGCGCAGCCACTGGGTCCGAGTGGGTTACGCTCTGTACGGTGGCCAGATTGAACATGACCCCCTCGACAGTGAGTTACTGCCCGCGATGCAACTGAGTAGTCGCGTGCTAGCGGTGAGGCTCGTCAAACAGGGCGACGCCGTTGGCTACGGGGGTCGCTGGGTGGCAGAGAAAGACAGCAAAATTGCGACTATCCCCGTGGGCTATGGCGATGGCTATCCCTGGGCTGCCGCGGACGGCACGCCTGTCGTGGTCGCCGGTCAGATCGCACCGCTAGCGGGGAGAGTTTCCATGGACATGATCACCGTCGACGTCACCGATGTCGATGCAGTCGCGCCAGGAGCGCCCGTCGTCCTTTGGGGCGATAGGCCAAGGATTGATGAGGTGGCGGCTCACTCTGGAACCATTGGCTATGAGCTCATGACGAGGCTTACGGGGCGGGTACCGAAACACTATGTATCATCGTGAGCGGCTTAAGCACACCACTATCGAGTGAGCGAATTCGCCATTGAATAAACAGATAAAAAATGAGGATTCCTTGCTTTGCGCGATTGATCTCGGGAGTAATTCGTTTCACCTGATAATTGCGAAATCTGATTTTGGTGAACTGCGCCCGGTACATGCGCTTGCCGAGAAAGTTCAGCTGGGAGAAACATCCGCCCAAGCCACCCTCTCACCTGCTGCGATCACTCGAGGCTTGGAATGTCTGGAGCGCTTCAAACAACTGATAGACAGCACTGCCCCTGCCAAAATCCGTGTAGTTGGCACCAACGCTCTGCGCCGCGCAAAAAACCGTCAGGAGTTCATTGAGCCAGCGGAGCAGGTTTTGGGGGCACCCATTGATGTCATCTATGGCCGTGAGGAGGCTCGTTTGGTTTACCTGGGTGTCGCCCATTCGCTATCTGACGATGAGGACACTCGGCTGGTTGTAGACATCGGCGGTGGTAGCACCGAATTTATTCTGGGGCAAAGATTTGAACCGGTAAAACTCGAGAGCCTGCAAATGGGCTGCGTCTCTTTTGGGGAGGCGTTTTTCCCGGACGGCAAAATCACGAGGGAGCGCTTCGACTCTGCCTACTACAGAGCCCGCATAGAGGTGTCGCACATTAAACGAAACTATCATCGGGCTCTATGGCAAGACGCGGTTGGCTCCTCTGGCACGCTCCGTGCCATTGAGACACTGATCACCACCGCGGGATGGCGTGAAGCCGGCATCGACCGTAACAGCCTGACCGAATTGCGAAAAATTCTGCTCGAATTCCGCCACATCGACGATATCGAACTCCCGGGACTCAGCGAGACACGCAGAGGTGTGGTGACGGCGGGGCTTGCCGTCACCATGGGTATTTTTGACGGCCT
>MDTG01406532.1_pt1 | contig 13983 bp, 13 predicted proteins | sample 811421 | NCBI WGS metagenome assembly MDTG01 (sample SAMN05326645, study PRJNA326480) | marine metagenome | isolation source: seawater | place: Pacific Ocean: South East | collected 2011 | reverse complement strand
TGGCGCCGGCTCCGGCCGCCGCCCGGGAGGCCACGGTTCGCGAGCCGCTGGTGCGCAAGTCCGCGCCGGCGGCTCATCTGGATCTCTCGGCGCTGCGCGCCGGGGGCGCCGACGCCGGCACGGCCGTGAAACGGCTGCGCGCCCTGGGCGACGTGTCGCCGGCCGCGGCGGCCCGGGCGCTGCGCGCCGTCGACTACCCGCCCCGGGACATCGAACGCGCGCTGACGGCCGTCTACCGGGTGCCGGCCCGGGCGTCCGCCGGCATGGTGCGTGACGCGCTGCGTGATCGCCTGGTCGTCGAGCGGAACGCGGCGCTCGACCGCGCCGTGCCGGTGTCGATCTGCGTTCGTCCGGACGGCAGCCTGTTCGAGTGCGCCCGGGGTTCCGGGCCCGCCGGCCCGAAGCCCAGGGTCGCCGGCGCCGCGGTGAGCGGCGGCAGCCGGGCGCAGCCCGCCCCGGCGCCGGCCCCGCCGGGGCTCGCCGACTGGATGAGCCCCCAGGCCGTGGACCACGACTGGCGCAACAGCTACATGCTGGCGCTGCTGAGCTACTTCATCTACTCGGACGCCCTGGGAGATCCGGCGTCGAGCGCGACCGCGTTCCGCGGGCTGATGCAGGACTGGGGTATGGAAGACGTGGCGTTCACCGAGATTCCGTCCCGGCATCTGCGGGCGGCGGTGGTGTCCGGACCGGGTCTGGTCGTCGTGGTGTTCCGGGGCTCGGAGATGCAGTCCACCAGCCACTGCGTGCTGCGGATGGTGTTTCCCAGCCTGTGTCCCGATCTACCGGCCAACTGGGTGACGAATCTCAGCTTCGCGCCGCTCCGGCAGCGACCCGAGTGGGGCGGCAACCTGCACCTTCGCACCCATCCGGGATTCGACAGCGCGGTGGAGGCCCTGTATGCGGACGTGCTGGCAGACGTTCAGGACGCGCTCGCCGCCGGCCGCAGGCTGTTCGTCACCGGGCACAGCCTGGGCGGCGCCCTGGCGACCCTGTTCGCCTACCGGGCGCAGATGCACGCCGACCTGGACGTCCGGGGCGTGTACACCTACGGCGCCCCGCGGCTGGTGAACGTGCCGTTCACCGCCCACTACGCCGGCGTGCTCGGGGCCCGCACCCACCGCTGGCAGAACCGGGCCGACCCGGCGCCCGCGGTGCCGCCGGGCCAGCCGATCGGCGACGACCCGATACCGCCGCTGCCGGCGCTGGTGGCGCGCGAGACCTACCGGCACCTGGGCCGCCTGCACTACCTGCCGGCGTCGGGGCCGGCGGACCTGGACATGACCGCGGAGCCGGTTCAGCTCGCCGGCTCCTTCTCCCAGGCGATGGCCGGTGATCACATGATGGCGAAGTCGACCGATTCCTACGTGGAGCGGCTGTTCGCCCGTCTGCCCCAGCCGCTGCGGGACGAGCTGCCGCCGCCGCCCTGAACCTCCGGGTCTGTTAGGCTCTGATCCTGACAAGGGATCGGGGCCGTCGCAGGCAACATGGGCACTTCCATCGAGCGCGTCTTCTTCTTCACGCTGCTGACGCTGGCGACGCTGGCCTTCGTCGGCCTGCTGAACGTCTTTCTCATTCCGATCTTCTGGGCGGTGACCTTCGCGATTCTGTTCGAGCCCATGAACGATCGCTTCGCGGCGGGCATGGGCGGGCGCGGCGCCCTGGCCTCCGGGCTGACCCTGCTGGGCATCGTGCTGCTGATCCTGGTGCCGCTGGCCCTGCTCGGGCTGGCGGCGGCCACCGAGGCGTCCGCGCTGATGACCGCCATCGAGCGCGGCGACGTCGACCCCGGCGCGCCGCTGCGCTGGGTCCGTGAGAACGCGCCGGTGGTGATCGAGTACGTCGAGCGGCTCGGCATCGACGTCGAGGAGCTGCGCGGCAGGCTGTCGAGCTTCGCGCTGGTGACCGGACAGTGGGTGGCGAGCAACGCCCTGCAGATCGGCCAGAACACCGTGCAGTTCTTCATCGGCGTGGCGCTGATGCTCTATCTGCTGTTCTTCTTCCTGCGTGACGGCCACGACATCGTCGGCCGGCTGATCCGCATCCTGCCGCTCGGCGACGCCAGGGAGCGGCATCTGTTCGAGCGCTTTTCCAGCGTGGTGCGGGCCACGGTGAAGGGCACGTTCGTGATCGCCGCGGTGCAGGGCGCCATCGGCGGCGTGGCGTTCGCCGTGCTGGGGCTGCGCGGCGCGGTGCTGTGGGGCGTGGTCATGGCCATCGCCTCGCTGCTGCCGGTGGTCGGTCCCGGACTGGTCTGGGTGCCGGCGGCCATTCTGCTGCTGACCACGGAGCGCATCGTCGCCGGCATCGTGCTGATCTTCGTCGGCGTGGTGCTGGTCGGGCTGGCCGACAATCTGCTGCGGCCGGTGCTGGTCGGGCGCGACACCCGCATGCCGGATTATCTCGTGCTGCTCGCGACCCTCGGCGGGCTGGCCCTGTTCGGCATCACCGGGCTGGTGATCGGTCCGCTGATCGCGGCGCTGTTCATCACGCTGTGGGAGATGTTCGAGGAATCCTACGGCGACCGCGAGGGCGAACTCGGCGCGGCGGCCGATGCCGAGGCGGCCGGCCACACGGGCGAGGATCGTTCCCCGCCGATTTCATAGAACGTTCATCCGATCTCAATCCCGCCGTTACGGGCGGCAGCCAGGGTAGGCGTGCGGGTCGTCTTCGGACCCGCATTCGCACACACACATACCCTGAGGAGGGCGGGACGGATGAACGGAGTCTCACGGAGAAATTTTGCGCGCCTGTTCAGCGTCGCGGCGGCCGGGACCGCCGTGGCGCCGCTGGGCCGGCTGAACGCCAGGACGTCTCTGGCGCCCGCGGCCTGCGACCCCAGCAGCTTCACGGTGGCCGGGTTCGGGCCGCTGGTGGAGGCCATACCCGAGAACACCTTCGATCTCAGCGACGTGCCGGGCGCGGGGGATCTGAGCGGCGTGCCGCTGCTGCGCCTGCCGGAGAAGTTCCGCTACACGGCGATCTCCATCCGCGGGCAGCTCATGTCCGACGGCAACCTGGTGCCGGGCGACCATGACGGCATGGCCTGCTTCCCGGCGCCCGGCGGCAACTTCGCGCTGGTGCGCAATCACGAGCTCAGCATCATCGAGAACGAGGCGGGCAGCAACGCCGGCTGCCTGGCGGTGAACGGCAGGCAGTACGATCCTTTCGCCGGAGAGGCCGCCGGGCTCGGCGGCGGCGGCACCAGCACGGTGATCGTCGACCGCACCGGGCGGGTGGTGCAGGACTACGTGTCCCTGGGCGGGACGATCCGCAACTGCGCGGGCGGCCCGACCTACTGGGGCTCGTGGCTGAGCTGCGAGGAGGACGTCACGACGCCCGACTCCGATCCGCGCGCGACGAAACGCCACGGCTACAACTTCGAGGTGCCGTCGGCGCTCGGCGAAGCCGTGGATCCCATTCCGCTGGTGGCGATGGGCCGCATGAACCACGAGGCGATCTCCGTCGACCCGGTCACCGGGTACGTCTACCAGACCGAGGATCGCGGCGACAGCGCCTACTACCGCTTCGTGCCGAAGAAACGGCCGGGCGCGTTCGGTGATCTCCAGGAAGGCGGCGACCTGTACGCCATGGTGGTGCTGCCGGGCCAGCGCAGCGTGTGCGACGGCAGCCTGCTGCCGCTGACCGACGGCGTCGTCGACACCCGCGGTACCGCCCGCGGCGCATCGGGCAGCATGCTGCCGTTCCTGGGCCAGCCGCTGAAGGTGTCCTGGGTGAAGTTCGAGGACGTCGACCCGGTGGGCGACACCCTGCGTTTCGAGGCGAAGGCCAAGGGTGGCGCGCTGTGGTGGCGCGGCGAGGGCGCCTGGTACCACAAGGGGCTGCACTTCTGGGTCTGCAGCGGCGCCGGGGAGGCGGGCGAAGGCCAGGTCTGGTGCTACGACCCGAAGCGCGAGACGGTGACCCTGGTGGTGGAGTCCACCGACGAGAACCTGCTCGACGGGCCCGACAACCTGACCGTCGCGCCGGACGGCACGCTGTATCTGTGTGAAGACGGCAGTTCCGGTCAGCCCGGCGCGCCCAACTACAGCCAGCGCGTGGTCGGCGTGGAAGCGTCGGGCGGGCTGTTCGACTTCGCCGTGAACAACCTGGACACCAGCGAGTTCTGCGGCGCCTGTTTCGACAGGAGCGGGCGGGCGCTGTTCGTCAACGTGCAGGGCGTGGGGATCACCTATGCCATCTTGCGCGAGGACTTCAAGCGCATCTAGCCGCGCATCGGCGCCGCGAAGTAGCCGCAGGGCACGGGCTGCGGGGCGTCGTCCCGCAGCCTTTCCTGGCGGCCGCCGTCAGGCCGACAGGCCGCCGTCGATCACCAGTTCCGTGCCCGTGACGTAGGCGGATTCGTCGCTGGCGAGATACAGCACCCCGTTGGCGATGTCCCTCGGCAGGCCGGCCCGGCCCACCGGCGCCGACACCTCCGCCATGGCGTGGGGGTCGATGGCGTTGACGCCCGGCTGCAGGCCGCCGACCTCCTTGGTCCAGATCGGCGTGTCGATGATGCCGGGATGCACGGAGTTGACCCGCACGTTCCAGCCCTCCCGGGCGCACTCCAGAGCGACGCCCTTGGTCAGCAGCCGCACCCCGCCCTTGGTGGCGTTGTAGGCCGCCAGCCTCGGGCTGCCCTTCAGTCCCGCGACCGAGGACATGTTGATGATCGAGCCGCCGCCGCTGTCGCGCATGGCGGGAATGCAGTGCTTCAGGCCCAGGAACACGCCGTCCAGGTTGATGGCCTGCTGACGCCGCCAGTCCTCGAGGCTCATCTCCACGATGCTCGCGCCGATGCCGATGCCGGCGTTGTTCACCAGCACGTCGAGGCGGCGGTGCCGGTCCAGCGCGGCGCTCACCACGGCCCGCCAGTCGTCCTCGTCGGTGACGTCGTGGTGCCGGTACTCGGCGCGTCCGCCGGCGTCGTTGATGGCGGCCGCCGCGGCCTCGCCGGCGGCGTCCTGGATGTCCGTGATGACGACGATGGCGCCCTCTTCGGCGAACCGTTCCGCGCAGCCGCGGCCGATGCCGGAGGCGCCCCCGGTGATGATCGCCACCCTGCCGTCGAGCCGTCCCGTCATGTGTCCTCTCTCCCCGTTGCCCGGCGCCGGTTCGCGCGCCACCCGATGATAACCACCGCGCCGGCGATCACCAGCCAGCCTGCGCCGATGATCAATACGGTGCGTCCGGTGTCGCGGACGTAATCCATGGTGTCGAGCCGGCCGGTGCGCCAGAACACCCACTCGCTGCCGATCTCGCCGGCCAGGGACGGGTGGCCGGTAACCAGCACGACGATGCCGTCGCCGCTGGCCGGGTCGACGCGCACCGAGGTGTTGATGGCCGGCGCGTTGCTGCCCTCGTGGCCGACGATGTGGCCGCCGACGCCGTTCGGGGCATAGAGCATGACGCCGAGGCCCCAGATGTCGGTGCCGAGCACGCTGGCGGTGGGCGTGAACATCCGCGTCAGCGTGTCGGGTCGGAGCACGCCTGCGCCGGCGGTGCCGCCGGCAGGTCCGGCAGCGTGGGCGCGGATGAAGCGGGTCAGGTCGGCGGTGGAACTGTAGAGGCCGGCGGCGGAGGGGGCCGCGAAACGGTAGTGGGGCGCCGGTTCGCCGGTCCGGTCGTAGAAGGTCGCGAGCTGCGGCGGGTCCGGCGGCGCGATCTCGAAGGTGGACGCCGCCATGCCCAGCGGCCCCAGCACGTGCTCGGCCATATACTGCGGGAACGGCTGGCCGCTCACGTCCTCGATCATGAGCTGCAGCAGGGCGTAGCCGCCGCCGGAGTAGCGCCATTCGCTGCCGGGCGCCAGGCCCACCCGGGTGCGGCCGTCGGCGCCGGCCATCGCGTCGGTGGCCTGGTCGAGGGAGGCTTCCAGCGGCTGGACGTCGGTGCCGGGCGGGAAGCCGCCGTAGCCGAGCCCGTCGGTGAGTCCGGCGGTGTGGCTGAGCAGGCGGCGCACGGTGACGTCGGCGGCGTCGAACTCGCTCGCGGGCAGTGACCAGCGGCTGAGATAGGACTCGACCGGCGCATCCAGATCCACGGTGCCGCCCTCCACCAGCCGCAGCACGCCCCAGGCGGTGACCCATTTGCTGACGGAGGCCATCTGGAACAGGGTGTCCGGTCCGACGGGCTCGCCGATGGACACGTAGTGCTCGCCGGCGACGCGGCCGCCCTCGATCAGCCGGAACGCGGCGTTGCCCCGGTTGTCCCGGTCCAGCCGGTCGGCCACGGCCGCGGCGAAGGCGGCCGAGTCGCCGGGCGGCGCCAGCGGCGTGCGCCACCAGCCGCTGGCGGCCCCGACGAACACCAGCGTGGCCCAGACGGCGGCGGCGGGAATCGCCGCCAGCACCAGGATCAGCCAGCGCACGGGCCGGTCACGGCTGCCACCGCTCGTAGTAGTTTTCGGCCCCCTCCGCGCGGATGTCGGCGAGCCAGTCGCCCTCGTAGGGCCAGTCCTGCGGCGCCGATGGGTCCGGTCCCTGCCAGAACCGGGCCAGCGGTCCGTCCACGGGCCGTTCCAGGGACCAGGCCTGGCGGCGGAAGGTCCAGCTCTCCGGCACCAGCCGGTGGGCTTCCCGGAAGTGGCCGATGGCCGCGTCGTGATGGCCGCGGCGCTCCAGCTCGCAGGCCAGCTCGAAGTGGGCGTGGCCGAGGGCGACGTCGGCGTTGCGCGGCTGCGACCGGGCGATCACCTCGTCCGGCGGCAGGGCGTAGACGCTGTCGCTGCCCCGGGCCACCCAGTCGCGCAGCGCGGCGTGGTAGGCCTCGGCGTCCTGCCGGATCTTCGCGGCTTCGGCCATGATCTGCTGGAACCGTTCGGGCACCTCGCCCGGCGGCGCCTGGGGCGGTTCCCGCGGCACGTCCGGCGGCGCCGGCGCGACCTCCGCGGGGCGCACGATCATGCCCTGCTCGTCGATCCACACGCTCTGGGGAATGTTGACGACGCCGAACAGGTCCGCCATGACGTGGTGGGCGTCGATGAGCGACGGATGGCTGGGCCGGGCCGCCTCGATGAACGGCCGGCAGCCTTCGTCGCCGAGGGCGTCCAGGCCGACGGTGACCAGCTCGAAACCCTGGGGATGCAGCGCCTCACGTAATGCCTGCCACACGGGCAGGTCGCGGGAGCAGCCTCAGTAGGGGGCCCAGGCGTAGATCAGCACCTTCCGGCCGCGCAGGCTCGACAGCCGGAATTCCCGGCCGTCGAGGTCCGGCAGCCGCAGGTCCGGCGCCTCGGCGGTGGTGAGGGCGCGGCCGCCGATGGATTCCGGTCCCAGGGCCCACAGGCCGTGGGCGTCGTCCTTCGCCAGCGGCAGCCCCATGCGTCCGGCCAGGTCCGCCACGTCGATTGTGTCGCCCGGAACCGGGTTCAGGGGAATGCAGACGTCGCCCTTGCAGGCGCCCTCCGGCTTGAGCTGCCAGCCGGTGCCCTGCTCGAAGGCTTCCCGGCTGACGGTGCTGGATTCCACGAGCATCGATGTCCTCCACGCCACGGTGGCGGAACGGTACCGCGTCGGCGGCGCGGCGGCCAGAGCGGACCGTCGCGGCGCTTTCTTCGGTCACGCCGGGGGCGTAGAGTCGAGCCATGATCGAGCGACTGCCCTTCGGCCGCACCGGCCACCACAGCACCCGGACCCTGTTCGGCGCCGCCGCGCTGGGCGCCATGCGTCAGGACCGGGCCGACGCGCTGCTCGAGCTGCTGCTGGCGTTCGGCGTCAACCACATCGACACGGCGGCCAGCTACGGCGACTCGGAGCTGCGGCTCGCTCCGTGGCTGAAGCACCATCGCGACCACTTCTTCCTCGCCACCAAGACCGGCGAACGGGACTACGACGGTGCGATGGCGAGCATCGAGCGTTCCCTGGAGCGCCTCGAGGTGGATCGGCTCGACATGATCCAGTTCCACAACCTGACCGACGAGCCGGGCTGGCGCCAGGCCATGGGCACGGGCGGCGCCCTGGAGGCGGCGGTTGCGGCGCGGGACCAGGGTATGGTGCGGTTCATCGGCGTGACCGGGCACGGCACGCAGGTCGCGGACATGCACCTGAAGAGCCTGGACGTGTTCGACTTCGACTCGGTGCTGCTGCCGTTCAATCACATGATGATGCAGGACGCCCGCTACGCCGACGCCTTCGAGGCGCTGTACGCCCGCTGCCAGGCCCACGGCGTGGCCATGCAGACCATCAAGTCCGTCGCCCGCCGGCGCTGGCGCGAGGACGACGACAGCAAACGGTTCTCCTGGTACGAGCCCATCCGCGATCCCGAGGCCCTGCGGCACGCCGTGCATTGGGTGCTGGCGCGCCCGGGCGTGTTCCTCAACACTTCCAGCGACGCGACCCTGCTGCGGGCGACCCTGGAGGCGGCCCGGGACTTCGATCCGGCCCGGGCCGACGGCCTGGCCGGCGCGGTGGCCGACGACGCCCGGGACCTCGATCTCGAGCCGCTGTTCGTGCGCGGCGTGTCCGACACGATCTGATCGCCGGCACGGCCGGGGACGACCAGCCCCGGTCCCTCACATCCCGTTCACGACGCCCTGCCGACCATGGCGGAAACCTTCGGCACGGATCGCTCATGACCCAATGCGACGACATCCGCCGGGCCGCCCTCGACGACCTGTCGACCGTCAACGACATCGTCACGGCGGCGGTGCTCGGCTGGCCCATGGCCGAGCGGCTCAAGCGTGTCGCCCTCCGCGTGCTGACCTACGACGCCGTGGACCTGCGGGAAATGGAAGTGCTGCTGGCCGAGGTCGACGGCCTGCCCGTCGGCGTCGCGGCCTGGGACCCGGGCGCCGTCCTGCACGGCTCGGGCGTGCGCCGCGGCGCCCTGCTCCACGGCCTGTACGTGGTGCCGGAAGCCCAGGGCTGCGGCATCGGCGCGGCGCTGCAGCGGCGCGCCGCCACCCGGGCCGCCCTGGCCGGCTGCGACGCGCTGGTGGTGAAATCGGAACGGGTGTCCGTGGGCTACTTCGAGCGCCGCGGCTACCGCCGGCTCGCCGACGACGCGCTGGCGGGGCTGCAGTATCCCTATCTGTTCGCGCTGCCCGTCGATCAGGTGGCGGCCCTCGACCGCGACGCCGCCGGGATGATGGATTGATGCGGGCGCTGGTCTGCGGCGTTCTGGTCGTCGGCTTCGCCGCCCTGTCGCCGCTGCTGGCGCTGGCCGTGCAGGGGGCCGCGTCCGGTGCGTCGGCCGCCGAACCGCCCGGCTACACGACCCGGACGCCGAGCCGGGACGGCATCGGCAAGGTGTACATGGGCCGGGAGATCTCCCGGGTGATGGGCCACCTCGGCGCCGGCTGGCTGGAGCGCCCCGAACGGGAACGTCAGGAGCGCACGGATCTGTTCGTCGAGCGCCTGTCCCTCGAGCGCGACGACGTGGTCGCCGACATCGGGGCCGGCACCGGTTACTTCGCGTTTCCGGTGGCGGAGCGCGTACCGGACGGGCGCGTGCTGGCGGTGGACATCCAGCCGGAGATGCTCGCGTTGATCGAGGACAGGCGGGCGCGGCTCGGCGTCGCCAACGTCGAGCCCGTGCTCGGCAGCGTCACCGATCCCAACCTCCCTGCCGGTGCGGTGGATCTGGCGTTCATCGTCGATGCCTACCACGAGTTCTCCCACCCCTGGGAAATGGCGCGGGGCATTCACCGGGCGCTGCGCCCCGGCGGCCGGCTGGTGCTGGTGGAATATCGCGGCGAGGACCGGACCGTGCCCATCAAGCCGCTGCACAGGATGACCGAGGCGCAGGCCCGCCGTGAGCTCGAAGCCGCCGGGTTCGCGTGGCTGCGCACCGACGACTACCTGCCCTGGCAGCACGTGCTGGTGTTCGAGAAGCCCGCCCCGGCGGCGGATTGAGGCGGCTGGAGGCGCTCCGGCCCTGCCCGTACAATCGGGTGGGGTGAGCACGCAGCAGGGGAGAGCCGCATGACCATCGACCGCGCCGTCGCCGAGCTGATCGGCGACATCGACTTCGACCCGGACGCGCTGAAGCAGAAGTACCTGGCCGAGCGCGACAAGCGCATCCGGCCGGACGGCATAGGCCAGTACGTCGAGGTCACCGCCGAGTTCTCCCATTACGTCGACGATCCCTACGTCGAGCCGGGCTTCACCCGAGAGCCGCTGTTCGACGACGTCGAGGCGGCCGTCATCGGCGGCGGCTTCGGCGGGCTGCTGATGGGCGCGCGGCTGCGGGAGCTCGGCGTCGAGAGCATCCGCATGGTCGAGAAGGCCGGCGACTTCGGCGGCACCTGGTACTGGAACCGCTATCCGGGCGCCATGTGCGACGTGGAGTCCTACTGCTACCTGCCGCTGCTCGAAGAGCTCGGCTACGTGCCGAAGCACAAGTATTCCTTCGCGCCGGAGATCCTCGGACACAGCAAGGCCATCGCCCGGCATTTCGACCTCTACCGCGACGCCTGCCTGCAGACCGGCGTGACCGAGCTCGCCTGGGACGAGGACGCCGGACGCTGGGTGATCAGCACCGACCGGGGCGACCGTTTCACCGCCCGCTACGTGGCCATGGCCAACGGCCCCCTGTCCCGGCCGAAACTGCCGGGCATCCCCGGCATCAACGAGTTCCGGGGGCACACCTTCCACACCAGCCGCTGGGACTACGGCTACACCGGCGGCGATTCGACCGGCAACCTCACCGGCCTGGCCGACAAGCGCGTCGGCATCATCGGCACCGGAGCCACCGCCATCCAGTGCATTCCCCACCTCGGCGAGTGGGCGAAGGAGCTCTACGTGTTCCAGCGCACGCCGTCGTCGGTGGACGTGCGCAACAACGCCGAGACCGACCCCGACTGGGCTGCTTCGCTCGAGCCGGGCTGGCAGAAGCGGCGCATGGACAACTTCAACACGCTGGTCTCCGGCGGCGACGCCGACGAAGATCTGGTGAGCGACGGCTGGACCGACATCTTCCGCAACCTCACCGGCACCGCCGCCAAGGAGGCGGCCCGCAAGCTCGGCCGGCGCCTCACCCCGGCGGAGCGCGCGGAGCTGATGGAACTCGCGGATTACAAGAAGATGAACCAGGTGCGCGCGCGGGTGGACGCCATCGTCGAGGACCCGGCCACCGCGGCGGCGCTGAAACCCTGGTACCGCCAGTTCTGCAAGCGCCCGTGCTTCCACGACGAGTACCTGCAGACCTACAACCGCCCCAACGTCACCCTGGTGGACACCGACGGCCAGGGCGTGGAGCGGCTGACCGAACACGGCGTGGTGGTCGCCGGCCGCGAGTATCCGGTGGACTGTCTGATCTTCGCCACCGGCTTCGAGGTGGGCACCGCGTTCACCCGCCGGGCCGGCTACGACATCGTCGGGCGTGGCGGCCGGACGCTCAGCCAGCACTGGTCCGAGGGCCTACGGACCTTTCAGGGCCTGCTGAGCCACGGCTTTCCCAACTGCTTCTTCCTCGGCTTCACCCAGACCGCGGTGACGGTGAACGTGCCCCACGCGCTCGACGAGCAGGTGCATCACGTGGTCTACATGATCGACGAGGCGCGGCGGCGCGGACGCGAGGTGATCGAGGCGTCCGCCGAGGCGGAGCGGGACTACGTCGGCGAGGTCCGCGAGCTCGCGAAGCTGGGTACCCGGTTCTATGCCGAGTGCACGCCCGGCTACTACAACAGCGAGGGCGCCCCCGGCAACCAGCAGGGGTTCTTCTCCGACATGTATGGCGCGGGGCCGATCCGCTTCTTCGAGAAGCTGGCTGCCTGGCGCGAGGCGGGGGAGCTGGCCGGTCTCGATCTGCGCTGAGCGGACTCCGGGCCGGCCCCGTCAGTGGGGCCGCTCGGACGGCGCCGTCAGGGTGAAGGCGATGGCCTCCGAGGCGGCGAGCAGCGCGTCGATGGCTTCGGCCTGGCGGGTGGTGAACGCGAATCCCTGAAACGCCGTGGTCGACAGCTCGAAGAACAGCTCGGCGAGCTGGGTTTCCTCCCGCATCCCGTGGGTCCGCACCAGCAGGGTCGTGAAGAAGGCGAGGCTGTTCGCGTCACCGTCGCCTTCATGGGCGGCGATGACGTCTTCGAGCAGGGGGACCAGCCGCTGGCGGGCCTGGTCGACGATGCTGTCGGGCGCGGTCATGGGATGTCCGGCTGAAGCTGCGACGCGGCAAGCTTCGGCCGACGGCCGTCAACGATCCGTGAATCCGCCGAGGCGGCTGGTCAGAGGTCGTGGCCCAGGCGCAGCCGCTTGGCTTCGAGGTACGGGTGGCTGTGCGCCTGCCCCGGCGTCTTCAGCGGCACCCGGGTGACCTCGATGCCGCCATCTTTGAGCGCCTGCTCCTTCTCCGGATTGTTGGTCAGAAGCTGACAGCGGGTGACGCCCTTGTGCTTGAGATAGGCCACCGCGGCGTCGAAGGAGCGGGCGTCCACCGGCAGGCCGAGGGCGATGTTGGCCTCGACGGTGTCGAGGCCCTGGTCCTGCAGGGCGTAGGCCTTGAGCTTGTTCTCGATGCCGATGCCCCGGCCCTCCTGGCGCAGGTACACCAGGATGCCGCAGCCGGCGGCCTGAATGCGCTGCAGGGACTCGTCGAGCTGGGCGGCGCAGTCGCAGCGCAGCGAGCCGAACAGCTCGCCGGTGGCGCACTCGGAATGCACCCGCACCAGCGGCGTCTCGTCGCCGCCGGGATTGCCCACCACCAGGGCGAGATGGGGCACCGGATCGTCACCGTAGCGGAACGTGTCCATGGCGAATTCGCCGTGGCGGGTCGGCAGCCGTGCCGTCGCGGTGACGTTGATCTGGGACACCTGTCTAGAACTCCTTGATGATCGTCTCGATGCTCAGCCCGAAGCTGGCGATGCCCGGGAACGTCAGCTCCCGGCTCGCCAGCAGATGGATGCGCCGCACGCCCAGGGCGTTCAGCACGTAGCTGCCGAGCCCGACCTCGCGCCACACCGCGCCGGGGGTCTCGTCTTCCTCGCTGCCGGCGGCCGGGAGGTAGATGAACACGCCCTGCGGGGCCTGGGCGATCATCTTAAGCGATCTCGAGATCACATTGTCCGGCGCTACGGCGCTCGCCAGGAAATCCCGGTGGGGATCGCCCTTCACCACCCGCACCAGCGTGGGGCGTTCGCCGTCGATGCTGCCTTTTACCACGGCGGTGATCTGCTTGTCGTCGAACACGGTCCGGTAGACGTGCACGTCGAGGGGCTCGCCGTGAAGCTGCATGGGGGTCGCCGCGACCTCTTCGACCAGCACGTCGTGGCGGGCGCGGTAGCGGATCAGGGCGTCGATGGAGATGATCGGCAGGTCGTGGGCCTCGGCAAAGCGCAGCAGGTCGGGCACGCGCTGCATGGTGCCGTCGTCGTTGACCAGCTCGCACAGCGCCGCCGCCGGCCGCCGTCCCGCCAGCCGGCACAGGTCCAGCGCCGCCTCGGTGTGTCCGGAGCGCACCAGCACCCCGCCGGGCTGGTACTTCAGCGGAAAGATGTGGCCGGGGCGGATGAAGTCGCCGGCGCCGGTGTCGGGGTCGGCCAGGGCGTTCAGCGTCCGGGCCCGTTCCAGGGCCGAGATGCCGGTGGTCATGCCCGGCAGGTAGTCCACCGACACGGTGAAGGTGCAGCGGTGCAGCTCCTGGTTGCGTTCCACCATGGGCGGCAGGGCCAGGGCGTCGAGCCGGGCAGGCTCGCAGGGCGCGCAGATCACCCCGCTGGTGTGGCGGATCATGAAGGCCATGTTCTGCTGGGTGGCGGCCTCGGCAGCGATGATCAGATCGCCTTCGTTCTCCCGGTCCTCGTCGTCCACCACGACGGCGAAGCCGCCGGCCTCGATGCTGGCGACGGCGTCCTGCACCCTGGAAAAGTCGTTGCTCATGGTGATCGCCCGATGATTCTGCCGACGGGCATGGTAGTGCCTGTCGGCATGTTCACAAACACGTATACTCGGACGTGTGATGTTCATAAATGAACAATCAGCCGCAGAGGCCCGCCGGCCGCGCCGGTGCCTGGACCCATGACGGCGGCCGGACCCGCGCCGGGCG